>Ga0326727_10010603_pt1 | contig 21873 bp, 20 predicted proteins | sample MB2enrmetagenome_FD_207643 | JGI IMG/M metagenome (GOLD analysis project Ga0326727, IMG submission 207643) | Lab enriched peat soil microbial communities from McLean, Ithaca, NY, United States - MB29MY | ecosystem: Environmental > Terrestrial > Soil > Wetlands > Peat | place: USA: New York...
TTGCCGGAGCAGTATGGCCGATTTTTACTGTGACGGGATCATGGAGTACTTCATCCGTCAGTTTTCGGATATCATCGGGCATGGTGGCAGAGAACATCAGCGTCTGGCGCGGATACGGCAATTGTTTGATGATCCGCCGGACATCGGGCAGGAAGCCCATGTCGAACATACGGTCCGCCTCGTCAAGGACAAGGACTTCCAGGCTCGCAAGGTTGATCGTCCCCTGGCTAAGGTGATCGAGCAGCCGGCCCGGGCAGGCGACGACGATATCGACGCCGGCGCGCAGTTTCTGGATCTGCGGGCTCGCGCCCACGCCGCCGTAGATCGTGCAGCTCAACAGGTGCGTGTTGCGTCCCAGTTCTCCGATCGATACGTGGATCTGTTCTGCCAGCTCGCGGGTGGGCGCAATAATCAGGGTGCGCACCTTGCCGCGCGGACCGGGAAGCAGGCGCTCAAGAATCGGCAGCACGAAAGCTGCTGTTTTGCCGGTCCCGGTCTGGGCAAGGCCCATAACGTCTTTGCCCGCGAGGACCGGCGGGATCGCCTGTACCTGGATAGGGGTCGGGGTTTTGTAGCCAAGCGCCTTGACGCTGGCGGCTATTTGCGGATGAAGCTTAAACGAGCTGAAACTCATAGCACCTTCTTATAAGAAAACGTTGTAGCTGAAGCAGAATATGACCGAAGACTATGTTACGCGAACGTTCCGACAACTTCTGAGCGGATAGAGAACGCGGGCGGCTTTTGGTCAGCACTTCATTGCTTGAGCGATAATATAAACCTATTGCGCGGCGCCGTCAACTCGATTCTCCGACAGCCTTCCAGAATCCTGCATGCCGGGAGTGAAATAAACGTGTTCCCCCAACCAGAAAGAAGCCTGCCGTCACTCACTTAAAAGTGATCTTCGGGGGTTTTCGCTCGGGAAGCCGGTAAAACTTTACCTTGGGGTATCCCAGCATCATGGGGTAGTGGTACCGATGCGCCGGCGGCACGCCCAGGCTCTCCTTGAGAGACGGTGAATAGAGAATGGCCCTCTGAAGCAATCCCGCCCAGCACGTGCCCAAGCCCATCACAGGGGCCAATAGGTCCAGATAGGAAAGGGCTATGGTCAGGTCGACCATCCCGTTGGTTGCTTCCACCGGGGCCGAGGCGATGAGGAGGGCAGGTGCGTTCCTGAGTATCGAGTCGTAGCCGGCGTCAAAGGTTGCCAAAGTCGTCGACAGGTAGGGGGCGGCCACCGCGATGGAAGGGTCTTTATCGAGCATTTCACGCAAGCAGCGCGCTGCTGCAGCGGCGATTTCATGGACCCTGGCGTTGCCGGATATAGCCACCCATTCCACCAATTGGCTGTTGCCGCCCGTGGGGGCGTAGCGGGCGACCTCGATAAGCCTTTGGATAGTTTCCCTTTCCACAGGCTTCTCCGTATAAAAGCGGATTGAGCGGCGCGTCCGCAGGAACTGCACGGCTTGTGCTTCGGTGATCGCGAGGTCTTTCTTGATAGGGGGAGAATCTTCAATGTGGACGGCTTCATGACTGAGCGCCCCATGTGGGCACACGGCCACGCAGTGGCCGCACAGGCGGCACTCGACCTCGTTGCCCTCCGGTATTTCCGGGTAGCCGCCTTCCGGCAGCCGGATGATGGCGGCAAGGCACTCGCGGCCGCACATTCCGTCTTTTTTGCATGTGCTCTCATCTATCGTGATGAGCCCCATAATTCGTTTACCTCCCTCGCGATCGGTGTAATTCATGGCAAGAAGCGGCCACTCGCACGGCAAAAAGCTTAATGCGGAAGCGGCTTCTTTGTCAAGCGCAGCGCGGGTCGTCGCTAGTACCCTATCAACGCCTCATTGCCGTCTGTTGTGCCGTCGCTTGTCCCCGTTGAATCCTGTCTCGCATCACCGGCAAATAGTGTTTTGATGTTCACGATAATGAACATTGTGGTACTACATAACACAGCTTACTCGCTGTATGGAATCTCACATACTACTATGATGAACAGACATAGTAAAAAAAGTTAAAAAAAGGCTTGACTACCGTTATATCCAATGATATATAATGCTATCGGTTATATCACGTCGAATATAGCGCAGCCTATACCTGAAGATTTTTCAGATAAGACTACGTGCGGATGGGGCATCGATCACCACCGGAGACAGGAGCGATGGGAGCACTAATAAATATACTAGGTAAGGAGGGAGGGAACGTGAAAGGCAAGACATGGTCATTGTTGATTTCAGCACTAATTGTTTTAAGCATGTGCTTCGCAGGGAACGGTATCTCGTGGGGGGCTGATTCAAGTCCTCCGCCGACAGGGGCTGCGCTTGATGGACCGACCGTCGTGGCGCAGACGGATGCGGCCGGCCAGGCGGCACAGACGCAAACCACACTGCCCACAACACCATCCACAACGACGACCACCACCCCGGGCACAGGCAACGTGCCTACGACCGAGGTGACGGTAACGGCGCAGAAACCCAAAGAAGGCAGCGCGGCAGCCGGGACAGGCAACGGGTTTGTCGAGCGTAAACAGAATGAGACGGCGAACCAAGAGACCGTGACCAAGGAGGCTATAGCCCTGGTCGGTGGTCCGGGCCAGACAAACATATTGAAGGCGCTCGATTTGCTGCCGTCCGTGAACTTTCAAAGCTCCGATCCTTACGGTTTTGTTTTCTCACCCATCTCGATGCGGATAAGAGGACAGCAGGCTATCAGTCTGGGCACAATGATCGAAGGAATACCCGTCTGGGCGATTCAGCAGCCGGGACCGCGTCTGGACACGTTCGACCTGGAGAATTTTCAATCGATAACGCTCTACCCCGGCGCCGCGCCGCCCGACAAGGGGCTCGGCGGAATGAACACGGCCGGGGCCATCGATATCGGCATACTCAAACCCTCGAGCACCTTCGATGCGACGATCAAGCAGAGCTTCGGCTCTTTTGATCTCCTACGCACCTATGCCCGCATCGATTCCGGAAAGCTGCCCACCGGCACCGCGTTCTTCATCTCCGGGTCCACCACCTCGGCCGACAAATGGAAAGGCGAGGGGGATGCCCCCGAGTACCGCGACCACCTCTCCTTCGGCGTGACGCAGGAATTTTCTCCTTTCGTCAAGGCCGAGCTCTACGCCGATTACAACAACCAGAACCTCTATTCCTATAGGGCGCTCACTTACGCGCAGTCCAAGGATCTCTCCCTTTACAGCCGGTATGACTACAACCAGGCACTTACCGGTATAGCCTCTAAAGACGTCAACTACTACGGTTTCAATTACACTCAGCAGAAAGATTTCAACACGATGGGCACCCTCTCGATAACGCCCACGGCAACGACGTCCATCACGTTCAAGCCTTATTACTGGTACGAAGATAAATCGGCATGGGCGGGGGTAACGTCGATACCGGGGATTTCAGGTACAACGAATGGGGGCGACGATTGGGAAAACAAGTTTAACCGTTACGGCGGCGTCCTCGAGTATAAGACCCTGCTCGCCGACACTACCGTGAAGGCGGGCTACTGGTACGAAAGCTTTAATCTGACCACAATCGACCGTTACTTTAACCTGCAAAACGGGGGACTCGTCTATAATCGGACACTTGATCCATCCCCTGATGGAAGGGGGATCATCAACAGTCCTTACGTAAGGGTGCAAAGGGATTTCTTTAAGGATCTCCATATTGATGCAGGGGTCCGTTATATGGATATGAAGATGCCGGGTGAGACTGCCATCCTGTCATATACGGGGCCCAATGCCCATCTCAATTACAACAGCAGAACGAACGAGAAGTGGCTCCCCTACGTCGGGGCGAGCTATTCGCTTAATTCAGAGACGAGTGTCTATGGCAACTACGGGCGCAACTACGCCTTTCCCCAGAGCTGGCCGAACCTGCTCTCCAACTACATCGCCTCTCAATCGGCTTACACCAAGGCTGGCGAGAGTATCCAGTACCTCGCGAATCAAATAAAGATGGGGACGTCGGACAACTACGAGATGGGTGTCCGCTACAACAACAAGAGGTTCTCGATCATTGCGGACGTTTTCTATTCCGCCTACCAGAACAAGCTGTTCAGCGTGTATGACCCCACCTCCGGCCAAAGCATCCCGCAAGCCGTTGGAGACGAAAGGGTCTACGGGGCCGAGCTGGCGCTAGGCCTCAACGTTATCGATAACCTGAGGGCCTTCGGCTCCATTTCCTACAATAAGTCCCAGATCGAGTCGAATATCCCGACAGGCGCGACTACGTTTGTCGCTGCCAACGGAAAAGAGGCGCCCGACACCGCGCCAATTCTTGCCAAGATCGGCGCCACCTACGATCTCTACGGCGTGAACATAACCCCCATCGTCAGGTATGTGGATGCGCGCTACGGCGATGTGTTGAACCTCCAAAGGGTCTCTCCGTACTGGGTCGAGGACCTTTATGTGAACTATAAATTGCCGCCATCTTATACATCATTTGTCTACCTGAAGGAAGCCACCGTAGGGTTAGCCATTCTTAATGTCTTCAACGAGAGATATATCTCGGCGATCACGGCCTTTGATTACTCTCAAAGCGGCTCGTACATGGTCGGTGCCCCAAGGGCATTCGCGCTTACCTACATGGCGAAATTCTAAGGGCGGCAGGATTGCAGGGGATAACGATAAGAAAGGTGTGGATAAAGAGAACCGTCACGGTGGACGGACGTGAACTACGGGAGAGCTGTTAACCGTCTCATATTGCCCCGACACGTCGTCATTCCGGCCGGGGTGCCCTCTGGGCACCCCGGCCGGAATGACGGGATTATTACGACACAGTCAAATTTTTGGGGTCCCCCGGCAGAGCCTGGGGGCTTACCTTATTTGATTAACATCAGGAAACAGAGGAGTCAAGGAATGGGGAGTTATCAAGAAGCGCTGGAAAAACTGCTCGGGCATATCACGATCCTGGATGTCGAGGAGAAGCAACTTCTCGAGTCCCTTGGACAGGTGCTGGCTGAAGACGTCCGTGCCGGTTTCAACGTGCCCGCATCACGCACCTCGGGTCCCGACGGATATGCGGTGATATCTCAGGATGTCAAAGGGGCCTGCAAGGAAAGCCCCATTGTCCTGGCCGTTACGGAGACGGTGAGGGCTGGCCGCCTGCCGCGAAGCCGGGTGAAGCGCGGCACGGCTGTCCGGATTATGACGGGGTCCGTTGTGCCGGAGGGGGCCGATTGCGTGGTTCGGTTCGAGGACACGGATGAGCCGGGAGGCAAAAACGGGCCGAGTTGTCTGAAAATTCGTGAAGTGAAGATATACGTGTCGCCATCCCCGGGCGCGAACATACGGCCCACCGGGAGCAACGCGCGGGAGGGGCGCCTCGTAGTATCCAGGGGGACGGTCATCGGACCGGCCCAGATCTCCGCGCTCGCGGCATTGGGAAGAAGGAGGGTCACGGTCGTCCGTCGCCCGGTGATTGGAGTGATAGCTACAGGCGATGAACTGGTCAGCCCGGGAAAGGGCCTTCCCCCCGGAAAAACTTATGACTGCAACACAGCCGCGATGGCGTCCCTCGTCATGCATTATGGGGGCATACCAAGAATACTGGGCAGGGCCCGCGATAAGGAGGCATCCGTTCGGGCCAGGATCGAGAAGGGCATGACTTCAGATGCCATCATTACTACCGGCGGCGTTTCCATGGGAGACTTCGATCTTGTCCGACTCACGCTCGGGAAGCTTGGGAAAATAGTCTTCTCCAGAATTAAGATGGGACCGGGGGCGGCCCTCGCCTTCGGCGTGATTCCTAGATCATCAAACAATGAGAGCAGTTTTCCCCTGCCCGTATTTGCCCTGGCGGGGCCGCCGACCGGGTGCCTTATTAATTTCGAGACCCTCGTAAGACCTGCCCTTCTCAAAATGCGCGGTTTCGAGAGAGTGGACCACCCCACGGTCGGCGCCATAGCCGTAGATTCCGTCTCCGACAGAAAGCCGATAGCCTTTGTGAGGTGGACAAACCTGACAGGGACAGAAGGCAAATATCGGGTTGAGCTAAATGTCGCCGAGAGAATGGGGGGCCTTGCCTCGATAGCGACAGCCAACTCACTCACCATTATCCCGGAAGGTGCGGTCATCAACGCAGGCGAAAAGGTTCAGGTCCTGCCGCTGGACTGGTGCGGGTCTGATATCCGTCTGTAAAGGAGGACCCCTGTGTGTAAGAATTTCGCGGCGTACCGCAGTGCATGGTTAAGAATCGAGATCGGGTTGGGGGCAGTACTCCTCGTTCTTTTCGGACTATGCGGGGTGGCGCAGAGCCAGCAATCGGTTCTGAGGGCTGAAGGTAAACGGTACGTGACCGACATGGCCGGGAGAAAGGTGGTGCTTCCGGTGCGGGTGAAACGCGTTGTCACCCTCGGTCCGGTTCCGGTGCTCAACAGCTTTATCTTCGCTCTGGGGGAGGGAGAAAGAATCGTCAACGGTTTGCCCTTCTCCTTCGCAAGATCGCCGCGCTACAAGTACCAGACCCTTTTCGCCCCCGTGCTGGCCCACGAGCCGGATTTGCAGGGGAGCGGCGGAGGACACGTCGATATCGAGGCATTGCTCAAAGCACGCCCTGACGTGATATTCGCCATGGACCGGCTGACAACCGACTCGCTCGAAAGAAAGGGTTTTGCAGTGGTCTTTCTCTCGTGGCGGCAGCCCGAGGATGTGAAGGCGCTGATGCGGCTGGTCGGAAAAGTTCTCAACCGGGAGGATGCCGCGGCTGACTACATCAGGTATTTTGACGATACAGTGAAGCGGGTCAGGGAACTGGTGTCCCGGGTTCCGCAGAAAGAGCGACCAAAGGTCCTCCTCTGCACCGTGAGAAGCCTCACTCAGCCGCATCTGATCGCCGAATGGTGGATCGAGACGGCCGGAGGGATTAGCGTGACGAATAATGGACGAAGGATGGAAAGTTTTACCTTTTCCCTGGAGCAGATGCTTGCCTGGAACCCTGACATCTTGCTTGTCTCGGGTCAGGAAGATTTGAAAGAAGTTTACGAGGACCCCCGCTTCAGCGTAATCAAGGCCGTAAAGTCGCGCAGGGTCTATGTCGCCCCCCTTGCTGCCCACCTGTGGGCAAACAGGACCGTCGAACAGCCTCTTACCCTGCTTTGGGCGGCGAAGCTCTTCTACCCGGAACTGTTCAAGAACCTGGACCTCGTGCGGGAGATGGAGTATTTTTACGGCCGGTTCTTCCATTACCGGATGTCTGATCTGGAAGCGCGAGAAATCCTGAACAGAAAATTTTAAATGAACTCACGATCATGTAAGGAGGAGGTTGTCATGTTTGAGCAATTGCTGGAGAAGGCCCGCGCCGGTGATTTGACGCCGGAATTGGCCCTGAGGATCCTTGAAGATTCACGCCGTCCGGAAAATGCCCTCAAGCTTTTCGGGGTTGCCTCGGAGCTGAGGGACAAATACATCGGCCGCGAGCTCTGGTGGACGGCCGCCATCGAAGGCATAATGCCATGCAAGCTCGTTCCCCCGTGCTCGTATTGCAGTTATACAAATCACGAGATTATGAGTGAAGAGTTGCTGCTCAAAGCGCTCAGAGCGTTGGAACAACTCGGGTTCAGACACCTTCACTTAAGCGGAGGTACAAATCCTGCCGGATACGACAACGAGATCATCGGCATGGTCAAAGCCATGAGGGCGGTCTCGGACATCGACATCGAGGTGAACCTTGGCCCGTCCATGACGCGCGAAACAGTGAGGGAACTGAAGAAACTCGGAGTAGCCAGCATCACCAGTTCTTTGGAGACTTTCAATGAGGAGGTATTCAAGGCCGCGAAACCAGGAGACAGTCTGGAAAAACGGAAAGAGCTTCTTGAGATATGCGAAGCGGAGGGTATGCCCACACGGGGCATGATGCTCGTGGGGCTCGGCGAAAGTTATGAAGACCGCATCGGCCAACTGTTCTATCTGAGGCGCTTCAAAGGTCTCCTCCATGTGCGGTTCTCACGCTTCTCCCCGTCTCCGTCAACAGCGTACCGGGATCACCCGCGCTGTTCACCCTGGGAGCTCGCCCGCACGATCGCAGTGGCCCGGTTAATCATGCCCCGTGTGCAGCTTGGACTGGCGGCGGGCAACAGCCACGACGACATCCCGCTCTGGTTCCTGGCCGGAGGAGGTAATCAACTCCTTGGCGCAGGAGTCGGGAGGAAAAAAGCATCCGAGCGGTCGGAAACGGGGGTAACACAGCTCGCGGAGGATGTGGCTGTTCACAGCCGCATGGAGATCCAGGAACGCTACATCCGGGAAATGGGCCTCACTATCACTAAAACACCCGGACATGCAAAGCAACGAGAACGGTTGGCGTTACCCGGCTTCTTCATTCCTGATTAATGCGGAGCCACGGAGGTTGCTTCGCCGGATAGCGCAAGAGAAAAGAGAGGAAAAGGATGGAATCGGTAACCTATCAACCTGGCGATATTCTAAGAGATACCGCTCACGAGATTCGGGATATTCTTGGGGAGACCCTTGAAACCCTGACGCTCGAAAGAATTGTCATAGGACTCTTCTTCACGGGAGTCAAATTAAGTGGCGGTGCAGGGGGGTTGTGCTTTACCCCGATAAAGGCCGTACCAGAGGCGGTATGCTGTCCGAGCTCCGCACGGGCCATGCCTGCTTCCGGCAAGCTTAGGGGGAGGAAGGCTATGGAGTTTGTGGATGAAATGCTGAGTGGCAATCCATTGAAAAAGACCATGGGCATTGCGGTACTCAACGCGCTCTCTGTGATGTGCTGGAAAGAAAGACCTCCGGTCGCCTATTCGATCAAGACGGGTGTGGATGCAACAGACGAAGTGACGATTCCGGACGATGATTACGTCGTCGTGGTCGGCGCTATCATCCCCGTTTTAAGAGCTATGAAACAGCGCAACAAACCATTCGGCATCCTGGAACTGGACCCTTTGACTTTAAAGGCGGATGAAATGAAATATTATATACCTCCCATACTCGCCCCGGAAAAGATCCCACGGGCAGGCGTGCTCATTATCACGGGGACGACGCTTATCAACGATACCCTCGAAGAGCTTCTCAGGATGAGAAAACCGGATGCCCGGGTGATCGTCATGGGTCCCACTGCAAGTATGCTTCCCGGAGCCTTCTTCAGGCGCGGGTGCAGCCTTCTGGGGGGTGTCATCGTGACCGAGCCGGACCGGGTCCTCGACGTTATCGCCGAAGGGGGTTCAGGTTACCACTTCTTTGAAAGGGGGGCGGAAAGGGTCGTTATCCGGCCTGCCTATTAAGGGCTTATCCGTAAATAGAGGCAAGGCGGTAGAATGGGAAATGATGGAGCCAAAGCCGGAGGAGTAGGTGAACGGGTCATCGCTATCACCCTGTTAACGCCTCATTGCCGTCGCTTGTCCCCGTTGAATCCTGTCTCGTATCACCGGCAAATGGTCCTTCTATGTTCATGACAATGAACATTGTGACACTATATAACGCACCCTACTCCCTGCATAGAATCTCAAATGTTACTATGATGAACAAGACTAGTAACAAAAGTTAAAAAAGGCTTGACTATCGTTATATCCAATGATATATAATGCCATCCGTTATATCATGACGAATATAATGTAGCTCGTCACTGAAGAGTTTTCAGATAAGACTACGTGCGGATGGGGTATCGCTACCGGGAAACAAGAGCGATGGGAGCACTAATAAATAATTGGTAAGGAGGAGGGGAACGTGAAAGGCAAAACTCGATTGTTCTTGATTGCAGCGGTACTTATCCTCGGCATCTGCTTCTCAAGGGCCGGCGCCTTGTGGGGGGCGGATTCAAGTCCTCGCCAGACAGGGGCTGCGCTTGATGGACCGGCCGTCGTGGCGCAGACGGATGCGGCCGGCCAGGCGGCGCCGGCTCAGGACGAAACGCCGGCGCCGACAGAAACCGCACCGCCGGCAACACCATCCGAAACAAAGACCACCACCCCGGATACAAAGAACGTGCCCGTCACGGAAGTGGAGGTAAAGGGAAAGCGGGAGCTCTCCATCGGGGAAAAACCTGATGAAGAAGGGCACAAGGACTACGTGGTTACCGGGAGCACGGCCGGCAGCAAGGCGGAATTGCCGAATAATGCCGTGGCGCAGACCGTGGTGACCGTGCCGGCGAAATTGCTTGAGGACCAGGACCTTCGCAGCGTCACGGATGCGCTGAAAAACGTGGCCGGGGTGACAAACACTTATCCGGGTTATTACGCGTTGGACCAGATGACCAGTATGTATATCCGGGGTTTTCAGGTGAGCCAGACCTTACGGGACGGTCTGTGGGATCCGACGCCCTTCGGCAACTCCTGGATGGGCGACGTGGAACGCGTTGAAGTGCTGAAAGGTCCCGCAGGTTTGCTTTACGGCGCCTACTCGGGGAGCATTGGCGGGGTGATAAACGTAGTCACCAAGAAGCCCTTGACGGACCCCTCATATAGCCTGATGGGAAGGACGGACAGCTTCGGGTCGGCCTCCGTGCTGGCCGATGTCTCCCAACCTCTTAACAAAGACAAGACCTGGCTGTTGCGGGTCAATGGAGAGTATGGGCAATATCAGAGTTTTTCTGATCGGAGCTCCTACCAAACAAGGCCGTTCAGCATCATCCTCCAGGGGCTCCTCACTCCCGACGATGCGATCACCTTATCATACGAGAAGCGCTGGCAGGATACCCACCCCTACAGCGGCACGCCGGGCTACGGCCAGGTGGGCAGCGGCGCCGGCAGCACGCTGGCGCGGTTCGGCGACTATTCCACACGCTTGAACATTTACGATCCGCGCTCGGACTGGAAGTACGACTCCGACACGGAACGTCTGGTTTACCAGCACCAATTCAACCCTGACTGGAGTTTCCGCACGAGCAACCAGTATACCGAAACGTCGCGTGACGCCCTCTCGATCACAGCCACGCCCGCCTTCCAAAAGAACGGTACCGTGAAATTTACCGAGTCGTACCAGGAAATCCGCATGGGGCCGGTATTCGCGTTAGATACGGACAACATGGTGCATGGCCAGTTTACCACGTTTGGCATCAAGAACAATCTGATCTCCGGCGTGCGTTTTGCCAGGGATTTCTATAACATGAATATGTACGCATCAACCAATAGCTTTTCCTCTTACTCCTTTACCAGCCCCGACAACCCGAGCTGGGATGAGCCGGTCAAGGGTGTTCGTCGCTCGATGATGGGCAACGCAGAAATAGACCAGCTCAATTACTATATAAACGACGTAATCTCTCTTACCGAAAAGCTCAAGCTCTCGGCGGGAATCAATTACGTGGACTACTCACTTTCCTCTCAGTCGGGAATGCCGGGCAGCAAACTGTCCCAAACCCATTATTCCGACAGCGGCAATGGCTGGCGGGTGGGCCTCCTCTATGACGTGCTGCCGGGGTTGACCCCCTTTGCCGACTATTCTACGACTTTCCTGCCCCAAAACCCGAACACCACGAATGACGGCCACATTCAGACCTTCAATTCCCTGAGCGGTGAACAGATAGAGGCCGGCGTCAAGGTGGATATCGCAAAACGAGCGAGCGTCACCGCGTCCATCTATCAGATCAGGCTTAAAAACGTGTTGGCTACCAACCCCGATCCGACCCTCGCAACACTCGGCTACAAAGTGCAAACCGGGGAACAGATGAGCCAGGGCGTTGAACTTGACGGCACGTACAAGCTTATACCAGGGTGGGACCTGCTCACCGCATATGCCCACACCAACGCCCACATCGAGAGCGACGGCACCTATCAATCGGGCTCCAAGGTACCCAATGTTCCCGATGATTCCCTGCGCCTGTGGAGTGTTTATGAGCTCCAGTCAGGCCGTTTTGCCGGTCTCGGCTTTGGCGGCGGGATGACTGCCGCTTCGAGCCGCGAGACCAACCTGGTCGCCAAAGCCACGCCCAACCTGGTCGCCAGCATGGGTGGTTACGCGGTGTTCGATGCGCTGGTCTATTATCGCTTTCAACGGTATAACCACCGGTGTAAGCTCAGCCTCAATATCACGAACCTCTTCGACCACAGCTTCTGGCAGTCAGCCACGAGCTACGGATGGCTTTACGCGGGTGAACCGTTCAAGGCGGTAGTGCGGCTGCAGGTCGCTTTTTGACGCCCTTGACGGCGTGACGGGGTGTCAGGGGTCTTGAAGGACGGCAAAGGCCGGAAAGTGATGGAGGGCTATGATGAGGACGAACGATAGTGGCGTGTTTCAGCATATTCCCGATTCCGATATAGAACGCTTCATTGAGGAGGATGTCCCCTATGGCGACCTGACAACCCATCTTCTCGGGATAGGGATGAAGGAAGCCAGGATCGTCTTTTCCACGAGGGAGGAGACCACCCTCTGCTGCACCGAGGAGGCCGGGCGCGTCGCGAGGAACTTTGGCGCGTTCGTGACGTGGATCATGCCGACAGGCACTCTTGCGCCTGCAGGAACCGCATTTTTGAAGGCACAGGGGACGGTGGAAGCGCTGCACGCTGCCTGGAAGATATCCCTTAATCTGCTCGAATACTCTTCAGGGATTGCGAGCAGGACCGCGCGGGTAGTAAAGGCAGCGAGGGACGCGAATCCGGCAGTAACAGTGGCGACCACCCGCAAGTCCTTTCCCGGGACGAAGAAAATCGTCATAAAGGCAATCAGGGCGGGCGGCGCCATACCCCATCGGTTGGGACTTTCGGAGACGATCCTCGTATTCAAACATCACACGGTTTTCATGGGGGGACTCGATAAGTTTCTGAAGGGTATCCCCGGTCTCCGCGCCAGAGCGCCGGAGACTAAGATCATTGTCGAGGCCCAGACCGCGCGTGAGGCCCTGCAAATTGCCCGGGCCGGCGTCGACGTCGTTCAGGTGGACAAACTGAATCCTGATCAACTGACGAGGCTCGTAAAGGAGATCAGAAGTGTAAATCCCGCCGTCAAGATATCCGCCGCCGGAGGCATCAACGAGAGTAATGCGGCCCAATATGCCGCAACAGGCGTCGATATCATTGTCCTGTCGTCGGTCTATTTCGGAAAACCGGCCGACATAGGCGTGCAAATCTTACCCGTATGAGAGGGGGCGGCACAATGAAGCTGGCTTTATCCGTAGTGATGCTCTTTGTGCTGCCCTTTTGCGCAATGGCGCAAGAGGTAACGATTGGGGCCGGGGTGGGTCTGAAAGATGTTCTGAATGATCTTTCTCTCGCATTTGTGAAGAAATACCCCTCAGTCAAGGCAACGAAAAACTTTGCGCCCGCGGGCGTGCTGGCGAAGCAAATGGACAGCGGCGCAGCCCTCGATCTGGTCATCTTTCCCGATGTGAAATGGATGGACTACCTCAGGGAGAAGAAGCATGTGGACGCAGGGAACATTGCACCCGTCGCGTATAACACTCTCGTTTTTGTCGGGCCGAGCACGACGAAAGCTGCAAATCTCAATGACCTGGTACGCCTGGACAGGATTGCCATCGGCAGCCCCGGGAGCGTTCCTGCGGGCGAGTACGCCATGGAGGCGCTCAAGAAGGCCGGAATAGATAAAAAACTGGAAAAGAAGCTTGTTATGGCCCACGATGTCCGGGAGTGTCTCACCTATGCCGAACGGGGCGAAATTGACGGGGCCTTCGTTTACAGGACCGATGCCCTGCTCGCAAAACACGCGGTAATTCTCTTTTCCGTACCCCGGAACTTCTGTTCACCGATCGTGTGCATGATGGCGCTCACGGTTTCGGGGGTCGCCAATCCCGCGGCGGTCAGGTTCTTTTCTTTTTTGCAGTCGGAAGAAGCGAAGGAAATCATTGCGAGATACGGGTTCGAAATCAGGTGAATCTTGCGCTCGGAAGATGTTTTCACAAAAGGAGACGTCATGAGAAGAATAGTTCTGTGCGGTTTCCTGGTCCTTTTTTGTCTGGCCCCTGGAAGCGCCCTTCGGGCGCACGACGGGGACAAACCGGCGCCGCAGAGCACGTGCAAGTACTGCGGAATGAGCCCGGACCATTTTACATGGAGCAGGGTCATCCTCGAATATGAGGATGGCGCAAAAGTAGCCACGTGCAGCCTTCGTTGCGCGTGTCTCGAACTCGTATCGAACATGGGCGTGGGGCTCGCCAGGATTCTCGTGGGAGACTACCGGACAAAGGAACTGATAGACGCCGAGACGGCGGTATGGATCATAGGGGGAGACAAACATGGGGTAATGGCAAAAACGGGCAAGTGGGCCTTTGCGAAAAAAGAGGACGCAGAGCGGTTTAAGCTGGAACACGGCGGTGTTATCGGCAGTTTCGGCGACGCGCTCGACGCCGCGTACAAGGACATCTCCGACAGCATCAAGGCGCGCAGGGAGAGGGCCAAAATGATGAAAACAAAGGTGCCGGAGAAACAGGGGTGAAGGGAACGCAAAGGCTAAGGTCCGGACGCATCCCGGGACTCCTGGCTCTCGCTGTGCTGGGCGCGTTCCTGCTGGCGTCGGCGTCGGCGGCAATGGAAAAAAAGGGGGCCGAAGGGGCAATGAAGGCCACGGCTCAAGACAAGTGTCCGGTATGCGGGATGTTTGTCACGAAGTATCCCGACTGGACGGCCGTGGTTCTCTTCAAGGACGGCTCACACGCTTTCTTCGACGGGCCGAAGGACATGTTCAAGTACATTCTTGATCTGAAGCGGTACAACCCCTCCAAGACAGCAGACGACGTAAATGACGCATGGGTCCTGGATTACTATACCGTCCTCCCGGTACACGCGAAAAAGGCGTGGTACGTCACGGGAAGCCACGTTTTCGGACCCATGGGCAACGAGCTGATCCCGTTTAGCAAGGAGTCTGATGCGAAGGAATTCATGAAGGATCACATGGGCAAGAAACTCCTGAGGTTTTCCGATGTTACCGTGGATATTGTGAAGGCGCTCGACTAGGGCTTTCTCAAAGAATCGGGGCAGGGAGCGGGCCGGACATGAGAAGATCGACATATTGCTTAATTGTGTTGTGTATAACTATGCTGCTTATGGGATTGATATACGCCCATGCCTCTTCAGGGCGCCGCGGCGATGCGTCGTCGCTTGCACGCATGGCCGGGGAGGTGGGGCGTCTGGAACTGACGGACCTGTGTCTTTTTACCGAGAGCCGCTATACCCGCCATCTTTCTCAAACGGACCTGTATTCGGCGTTTCAGGACCACCCGGTATCGCTCGAACATTTCCCTGCGGGTTCCGTTGCGGGTCCTCCCCGGGGGGTACGGAGGCTGCATGAAACGCTGGATTGAGAAGCAAAGAAACGTACTTGATTATACAATCTCTTCACTATTGAGGAGGAAGGGTAAGAACTTAAGCCTTCTGACGGTCTACACACTCGTGGTGTTTATCCTGGCGTCGGCCGTCCTTTTCACACAGGCCATGAAACGGGAGGCTTCGCTCATTCTTGCAGGCGCCCCTGAAATGGTGGTTCAACGGGTGCTGCAGGGGCGATACGACCCGATTCCTGTGAGCTACCTGGAGAAAATCAGAAAGATACGGGGCGTGATCTCTGTGGGCGTCAGGTTGTGGGGATACGTGTACGATTCGATCAACGGGGCGAATTACACGCTTATGGTTCCGCCGACCGGGGGCCCTGCCCGTGACAAAATCATTATCGGCGACGGGATATCGAAGAGCCGGACAATCCATCCCGGAGATACGATGGCGTTCCGAACCTATAAGGGGAAGATTCGCGCTTTCACCGTCGACGGCGTGATCTCGCCTCAATCGGCCCTGGTGTCCGCCGACCTGGTGTTGCTGTCGGAGGGCGACTTCAGAGACATCTTCGGACTTCCGGCGGATCGGGCGACCGATCTCGTGATCTCGGTGAGAAACCAGAAGGAATTGATTACCATTGCCGCCAAGATATCGGAGATGTTCCCTGACGCCCGTCCTATCATCAGGGACGAGATGGCGCGGACCTATGACTCCGTGTTCGACTGGCGCGGCGGACTCCTGATCGCCCTTTTCTCGATGGCGCTCTTTGCCTTCATCATTCTCGCATGGGAGAAGGCATCGGGTTTGAGCGCGGAGGAAAGGCGGGAAATCGGCATCCTGAAGGCTATCGGCTGGGAGATTTCGGATGTGATCGCGGTGAAGGCATACGAGGGGCTGCTCATCTCCTTCTTTTCTTTCAGCCTCGGGGTAGTCCTGGCCTATGTCCATGTCTTCCTGTCTTCAGTCTTCATATTCGCGCCCGTTCTCAAGGGCTGGTCCGTTCTTTATCCTACGTTCAGGCTCGTTCCCTTTATTGACCCATACCAGATTGCCGTCATGTTTTTCCTCATTGTTATGCCTTACACCGTGGCGACGATAGTGCCCTCATGGAGGGCTGCGATCGTAGACCCTGACTTGGTGATGAGGACATAAAGATGGTGAGACTGCTGAACGTAAAAAAAGGATTCAACCTCGGCAAGCCGAACCAGTTCATAGCCGTCAAAGGCATCAGCCTCTCACTTGATGCGGCACGGATTACCGTCTTGAAGGGACCGAGCGGTTCGGGGAAAACCACGCTCCTCAGCCTTATCGGCTGCATGGCGAGGCCAACTTCCGGCAGAATAATGCTTGGGAGTCTCCCTGCCGCAAAGGACGGGTTCATGAAGGACGCCAATGCCTCCGGGAGGGAGGTAACGAGTCTGCCCGAACGGTTTTTAACGGAGATACGCCGGAAGACATTCGGTTTCATCTTCCAGCAACTCAACCTGGTGAAGGGGATATCCGTCCTTGAGAATGTTATGCTGCCCTCGTATCCGCTGGGAGAAAATCATGGGTTCGCGAAGGAAAAGGCCCTTTCACTCCTCGACCTCTTCAACCTTAAGGCGCGGGCCTCCGCAAGGGTAGAATGGCTCTCGGGAGGGGAGGCTCAGAGGGTGGCGATCGCGAGGGCGCTCATGAATGACCCCCCCGTCATTATCGCCGATGAACCGACTGCGCACCTCGACAGCACGCTGTCCATCGAATTTATGGAGATTGTCGCGCGGCTGAAGGACCGCGGGAAAACCGTCATTATTGCGAGCCACGATCCTCTCGTCTTTGAGGCGGACGTGGTTGACCGGGTGGTCGCCCTTCGGGACGGCATGGTCGATGGTGTCGGAACATGATATTCCACCCCGCCGTCATAGCCCTCTGCCTCGTATCCCTCTTTATCAGCGGAATGGTGCTTTACGCCTCGTTTTTCGGGGTCTGGATCTTGAGGCGCTGGGACCTGACCAGCGGGAGCGAGGAACAGCTCGCGTTGGAGAGGAGGACATACCTCATATCGACCGTACTCTCTTATGTGCTTGTATTTCAGATCGGCTCGTTATTTCTTTACATATATACCTCGGATAGCCTCCACAGCTTCTTTGTGGGGGCCATGTGCGCCGCCGGCAGCCTTAACGTCAACCCTTACGGTTACCCCGCCCTTTTACTGAAGGTACTGAATTTCATCCTTGCAGGTCTCTGGCTCATCGTAAACCATACGGACAATCAGGCGTACGATTATCCATTGATAAAGAAGAAATACTGGCTGTTGCTTATGCTTGCGCCTCTCGTTCTTGCGGAAACCGTACTGCAGGCAATCTATTTTGTGCAACTCAAAGCAGATATTATCACGTCCTGCTGCGGAAGCCTCTTCAGTACCGAAAGGGGCGGCGTCGGTGCGGATATTGCGGCCCTGCCGGTAAGGCCCGCAATGGCCGCCTTTTTTTTGAGCCTTGTCCTCACGGTTTTTTCGGGAGTCGCGTTTTTGTCCAGGCAAAAACTCGGCAGGTTTTTCTCGTTGTCGAGCAGCGTGCTTTTCCTCGCCTCCGGCGCGGCGCTTATCTCCTTTATATGCCTATATTTCTACGAGCTTCCAACGCATCACTGCCCTTTCTGCATCCTGCAAAGGGAGTACAGATATGTGGGCTATCTTCTTTATGCGGCCCTTCTCACCGGCGTTGTGTCGGGACTCGGCGTCGGGGTCCTGATGCCTTTCAGGAAAATCAGCAGTCTTTCCCGCAGCCTGCCGCTGATCCAGGAAAGGCTCACCCTGATCTGCCTCTTTTCTTACCTGCTTTTTGCAGCGGTATCTCTGTATCGCATGGAAAGCACGGATTTTACCCTGGGGTTACTTCAGTGATGAACGGGGAAATGCGACGACCATAACGACTATAATGATGAACTACCCTTATACCAAACCGGCCGGATTGTCCTTGCTTGTTCATATCACTCTGTTCTGTCTCGCAGCGTTGGTGGCAGGACAGGCCGGATCAACCCCTAGTGCCCTTGACCCACCCCCCATCGAAATCGAGATCGAGCCCTCCCGGCTCATCGATATGGGGAGCGGCAGGCTGCATCTTACCTCCGGGTCTGCCCCTCCCATGAAGGCGGCGAAGCCGAGGATAAGGATGGCCGCGGCCAGGTTTGCCCCACAACCGGTACCCTCCGAGCCGGCACCGCCCACTGCCCCTGCCGGTCTCGATCCGCCCCCGCCCCCCTTACCGGGAGAGGTACACGAGACCTCGGTAGCCGTTCCGCTGCCGGGAGATAAGGAGACAACAGGCGCCGGTACCGGTTCCGGCGCCGGGGGCACATCGGGTGGGGGAAGAGGGACAGGCGGCACAGGGGGCGGGACAGGCAGCTCCACCGGAGACGGAGAAAGCGGTGGAGGCGACTACACAGGCACCGGCTTCCGTTATGGCGCGCTTCCAGGATACCCCCACACTGCGAGAAGAGCGGGCCGGGAGGGGATCGTGACGGTTCGCGTCCTCGTGGGCACGAACGGCACTCCCGCATCGGTGACGGTGCGTGCGACTAGTGGTCATGAGGATTTCGACAATGCCGCGGTCCAGGCGGTGAAGAAGTGGCGCTTCTCCCCCGCGCGAAGGGGGGTAGAGCCCGTAGCGAGCTTCCACGACGTGAGAATAAGATTCCGCCTCGACGAGGCGCGGTAAGGAGGTAACAGAATGCTTCATGCACTTATCAGAGGGGGATGGATGATGCTCCCGCTAGCGGTCTGCTCGCTGGTATCGGTGACGATTATCATCGAGAGGTTTTTCTTCTTCGGCCGTATCAGGCAGGCGCACCGTGCCGAAGAGGTGCTCGCCCTCGTCCGTAAACAACGCACCCGTGAGGCGCTCGCCGCGAGCGAAGAGGCGCCGCTGCCGGTCATGCGGGTATTGCGGGCAGGTCTCACCCACGCCCCCGAGCCCTCGGGGGCCATGGAGTCAGCGGGAATCGCCGAGCTTTCCCTCATGCGGCGGGGCCTGCCCGCCCTGGACACCATCATCACCCTTTCACCGCTTTTGGGGCTCTTAGGCACCATCATCGGCATGATGAGCTCCTTCAACCTCATGGCAATGTCCGGTCTCGGCCAGCCCCACGCAATAACCGGCGGGGTGGCGGAGGCCCTTGTCTGTACTGCCGCCGGCATCACCGTGGCGGTGATCTCCCTCATCCCCTACAACTACTTCCTTGCGCGCGTCGAGCGGGAGGCGGAGGCCATCGAGGCCTATGCGACCCGTCTCGAGATCGCCCTGGCCGCGTCGAGAGGCTAGCCTATGAGACTCCCCCGCACCTCACGGAAGAAGCCCCGCATCGAGATCATCCCCATGATCGATACCATGTTCTTCCTCCTGGTCTTCTTCATGGTGGCGACCCTCTCCATGGCGGTCCAGCGGGGAGTGCCCGTCAACCTCCCCCATGCGGCAAGCGCCCGCGATGAGATAAAGCAGGTGGTGACGCTCACCCTCACAAAAGAGGGCACGCTCTTCTTCGATAAGGAAGAGCTTGCCTCCCCCGCCGAGGCGGCCCTGCGCCTTGCTTCGAAAAACAATGCCGATGCGCAGGTCTCGGTGGTGATCAACGCCGACCGGGCGGTGGAGCACGGACGCGTGATCGACCTCATGGACGCGATGAGGCAGGCAGGGGTGACGAGGATCGCGATAGCGGTGAGGCCGCTTTCCCCGTAAAGATGGGCTGATACGTAAAAGAGATAAATCGATGTAGGTGCCTTTCGACAATTGCGTCGCGATAACGGGTCATCCTCAGCCGGTCCGAAAAGACGGGAGGGATCAACCTTGTGGGAAAAAAGACAGAAGGGATATCGGGAGGGGGATTCGGACCCACCGCGTTTTCTTGTTTTTTTCGCCCGCCGGGCTTACACTTTCAGAAAAAACTGGAGGCCTAGCTATGAAATGTCGGGCAAAAGCGGTCATCATCGCGGGGGTGGTGCTCGCGGCAGGGGTAGTTTACGGGGCGGACGGCCAGACGCTTAGGACAGAGAAGGAGAAGACGAGCTACGCAGTAGGGGTCCAAATGGGCATGGAGATGAAGAAATACCGCATGGACGTAGACCCTGACGTGGTGGCAAAGGGCTTCAGGGACGCCTATACAGGAGGGAAGCTCCTCCTGAATGATCGGGAAATGTCGCAGGCCCTGGCTGATACCGAGAAGCAGATGGCGGCGAAAAGCGCCGGCGTGATGAAGGAGGAGACGGAAAAGAACAGGCAGGAGGGAGAGGCCTTTCTTGCCCGGAACAGGACAAGGGAAGGCGTAAAGACCCTGCCGGACGGCTTGCAATACAGCATCATGAAGGCGGGCGCCGGACGGACCCCGAGGCCCACCGACATGGTTGTGGTCAACTATCGGGGCACCTTCATCGACGGGACCGAGTTCGACAGCTCGTATCGGCGCGGCCAGCCCCTCGTTTTTCCGGTCAACCGCGTCATAAAGGGATGGACGGAGGCACTTCAGCTCATGAGGGTTGGGTCAAAATGGCAGCTTTTCATACCGCCCCAGCTCGCCTACGGACCGCAGGGCGCACCCCCCGCCATTGGTCCCAACGAGACACTGATTTTTGAGCTGGAGCTGCTTTCCATTCAATAGAAAGTTTTCCCTCTTCCATGCCGCTGCGGGGAGCTATGCGCACGTGTATCGGGAACTTAGGCTGATTATGGCGCCCGCCTGGAGACAGAAAGTTGACTGCCGGATCAACGTGGGATAATAATATTATGTTGCCACAGGAGGAGTATGACCGATCAGGAAGAGCGGGACAAGAAAAACCCGCCTCGCATCAACATCTTTAAGGGGTGGTGCAAAGGCTGCGGCATCTGTGCGGCCTTCTGTCCGAAGAAGGCGCTTGCGGTCGACGAGACCGGCTCACCTTACGTGGTAGACCCGGCACTCTGCGGCCGCTGCGGCCTATGCGAGCTGAGATGCCCCGATTTTGCCATCACCATCGAAGAGGATAAGGAAGAGGAGAAGGTGGGGGAAGGACATGAAAAAGCGAAACCACGAAGTGGTGTTGCTCCAGGGGAATGAGGCGGTCGTCGAGGGCGCCCTGCGGGCCGGTTGCCTGTTCTTCGCGGGCTATCCTATTACACCGGCAACGGAGATTTCCGAAATCTTCTCGGTAAGGCTCCCCGCCCGCAACGGTACGTTCATTCAGATGGAGGACGAGATTGCGAGCTTGGGAGCGGTGATCGGCGCATCCCTTGCCGGAGTCAAGTCGATGACGGCAACATCGGGTCCGGGGTTCTCGCTCATGCAGGAGAACCTGGGCTTCGCGGTCATGGCGGAGGCGCCCTGCGTCGTGGTGAACGTGATGCGGGGAGGCCCGAGTACCGGACTTCCCACGCTTCCCGCTCAGGGGGACGTGATGCAGACGAGGTGGGGCACCCACGGAGACCACCCCATTATCGTCCTTGCTGCTTCCACGGTACGTGAATGCTTTGACCTCACCGTCCGCGCCTTCAACCTCTCCGAGCGGTTCAGGAACCCCGTTATCCTGCTCCTCGATGAGGTGGTGGCCCACATGCGGGAAAAGGTGGAACTCCCCCCCGATGACGCAATCCCGATCATCAACAGGACGAGGCCGAAAGTGCCGCCCGAATGGTATGTACCCTATGAGGATACTCCGGACGGGGTCCCGGCAATGGCCGATTTCGGTGAGGGCTA
>Ga0326727_10010604_pt1 | contig 21871 bp, 23 predicted proteins | sample MB2enrmetagenome_FD_207643 | JGI IMG/M metagenome (GOLD analysis project Ga0326727, IMG submission 207643) | Lab enriched peat soil microbial communities from McLean, Ithaca, NY, United States - MB29MY | ecosystem: Environmental > Terrestrial > Soil > Wetlands > Peat | place: USA: New York...
ACTTCAACCCGAGTATAAACTGGATATAAATCTGTTCGGTGCAGGGCTGACAGTAATCGCACCGTCTGCAGAATCGACGGTCGAACTCCTTCCGTACGCTCTCTATGTACTCCTTATCCGCCTCAGTGAGGGGACCTGCCTCCATAAAGACCTTCCAATTCTCCTGTGCCTTCTCGAGGGTCTCCGAGCCGGGGATCGGCACAATGCCCTCGGCCGAGAAGACATACCTGAGCGCAGGACCTGACTGTTCGACCACCCCGCCGGAAAAAGGCTTCATGGCCAGTACACCGATGTCGTTGGCCCGTGCCAGTGGAAATACCCTGGTACCCGCCTCGGGTTCGAGGAACCCATAGCAGGCCATGATAACGGCAACGCGACCTTCCTCAACGGCCCTCACCAGCACATCGGGATTGTGGCTGCTGAGCCCGATGTGGTCGATCAGCCCTTCATCCCGCGCACGCGCGAGCCCCTCATAGGCCCCTCCCGGGACCATCGCCTTTTCATAGTCCGCCATGTCGGAAACGGCGTGCAGGTGATAGATGTCGATCTTTCTCACTTTCAATTGTCTCAGGCTCTCGTGCACTTCGTGGTAAATCCCCGCCGTCCTCACCTGCGATTTTGACGAAAGGACGACGGGCCTGTCCACCCCCTCAAGGGCAAGCCCTACCCGGTGCTCGCTGTTTGTATAGGCGCGGGCGGTATCCAGAAGGTCCACACCCATCTCGATCACCGCCCGGATCACGGAAACGGCATCGATCTCACCCACCCGCTGGATGGGAATGCCTCCCCAGCCGAGCCTCGTCACGACCAATCCGGTCTTGCCCAGTCTTACTTTTTCCATATCATGGCCTCCCAGTGCCCCCTTCCGGCGCGACATCCTTGCCTCCTATAGTATCTTCCGGCCGGGAAAATGTAAAGCTCCCGGAGGGAGGAGTTTCCTGTCACTTTTTCATCGCTTGCCTTCCCGTCGGGAACATGCTATGTGATAGTGTCCTGACACGGCACATCGATTCGATTTTCGTGCGGAGGCATGCCATGATCGATATCTTACGAACAAGGCGGAGCATCAGGAGCTACGAAAAGAGGCGCATCGACCCGCAAGCCCTTGAGCTGATGAAAGAGGCTTTGCTCCGGTGCCCCTCTTCCCGCAACATGAATCCCTGGACGTTTGTCGTCGTCGACAATCCGGATATGCTCCTTCGATTGTCGCAGGCAAAAGAGCACGGCTCCGGTTTTCTCAAGGATGCCGCCCTCGGCATCGTAATCTGTGGAGACGGGTCGAAATCGGATGTGTGGATCGAGGATTGCGCTATTGCCGCAATAGTTGTGCAGCTTACTGCCCACTCCCTCGGGCTGGGAAGCTGCTGGATCCAGATCAGGAACAGGTCCCATTCAGCGGAGAAAACCGCGGAAGAGTACGTGCGGGAAACCCTTGGCATACCGAAAACCCTGAGTGTGGGCTGCATGATCAGCATAGGGCACCCGGCAGTGACCGAGGCCCCAAAGCCGATGGAAGAGCTCGATTATGGAAAAATACACTATAATCGATACGGGGAGGGTGCTCCCTAAACCTGCAAGGCCGGCACTCTCAAGGGGAAGACTCATGGACGACGGGAGGAGGAAATCGGACCGCTCCCGGGGCAACCCGGAAGAGATCGTGAAAGGTATCTACAAGCTTGAGATACCCCTTCCGGGCAGTCCCCTGAAAGCCGTCAATTCTTATGTGATAAAGGGGCGGGAGCGTAATCTGATCATCGATACGGGCATGAGGCGCCGGGAGTGCCTGGATGCCATGCGGGCCGGACTCGAGCGCTTGCGCGTCAGTCTTCCCGATACGGATTTCTTCATCACCCACTTTCACGCCGATCATCTTGGCCTCGTTTCCGATCTCGCCACGGAGACGACGAAGATCTACCTGAACGGGCCGGACGCCGCCCGTGTTCTTGCCGACGGGTTCTCCGAGAGCTTCGAACGCTCCGCGCGCCTGCACGGCTTCCCCGATCACGAGCTGCATGACGCCCTTGAAAGTCACCCGGCTCGCCTTTACGGCCCCCGACTGCCCCTTCACTTTACGCAGACCTGCGACGGCCACACGATACGCGCGGGCGGCTATAACTTCCGCTGTCTTGAGACGCCCGGCCACAGTTTCGGCCATACCTGTCTCTACGACGCCGAAAACCGCATGCTGATCTCGGGCGACCACATACTTGCCGATATCACGCCCAACATCCAGGGCTGGTTTGATAAGTGGAATCCTCTTCAGGAGTACCTGAAAAGTCTGGAGAGTACGGCCCTCCTCGACGTGACCCTCGTCCTGCCCGGCCACCGGCGCGTTCTTCATGATATGCGGGGAAGGATCGAAGAGCTGAAAAGACATCACGAAAAGAGGGCGGAGGAAGCCCTCCATGTGCTGAAGACCGGACCGAAAACCGCCTATCGGGTGGCCTCCGAAATGACCTGGGACATTGCGTGCGATTCCTTCGACCTCTATCCGCTTTCCCAGAGATGGTTTGCCCTCGGAGAAACCATCGGGCACCTCATCTACCTTGAGGTCCTCTCGAAGGTGCGGCGGGAGATCACGGAAGAGCGCGGTCGCACACTGGTTTTGTGGCGGCCGGGACGATCCCTGTCTGGGCATTGATCGGCTCGGGCTTTTCAGGCATCGGCATATTCCTGTTCAGGCTGGCGAAAGTGGATGTCGCCGGCTTGAGCCTGTGGCAAAAAGCCGATGTCGGCCTTGCGATGGCCGTTGTGCTTAAACCGGCGCTCGGCATCGCACTCTGACTTTCCTGCTATGAAAAAGTGCAGAGACGCTCTTCCCGTCACTTCCGATGCCATATCACATTTCTGCACAAAACTTAGACCGACCCTTGTCAACTCCCTTTATGACGGTTATATTATCTTCGTGGGCATTCACCATTGCCACCGATTTTCAAAAATCAAATGAGGAGGGAAAACATGAGAAGAAGTTTGTTGGTGGTTGTACTAGCGTGCTTCGTGTTGATGTTCGTAGGTCAGGCCATGGCTCAGGAAGGCGCCGGCGGGGCTGAGTGGAGCAAGACGGCATTCGATAGCCAGTTCGCCAAGGCCAAAGAAATGAAGTTTACCGGTACGGTGGTAAGCCACGATCCCATGTGTCACTGCGTTATCGTGAAAACCCCGAAGGGTGAGCTTACGCTTCAGGACGACTATGCCAAGTTTATGCAGGAGTACAATCAGGCAAAGGGCCTCAAGGTTGGCGCAGAAGTGACCGGAGTCTACAAGACCGTGAACCACATCCATTATCTTTCGTCCATTATGTACAAGGGGATGTAACCTGGCTTGCCAGGCCGGCAAATCGATCAAAAAAGAGGGAGGCGCATGCCTCCCTTTTTTTGCGCTCACGCGGCACGATGGACTAAAATCCCGGCCGCAAAAAACCCCCCGCGCACATGAGAAAATATGCACAAAAGAATTGACACACCATTTTCTCCTGTGCTATATTCGCGCTCGGGGGGGATAATCAAGCATTTACAATAAGAATATGCTCGCTCCGCATGCGACATGTCTGCGCGCGTCGAAGCCGAACGGACCGGTTCTTCCATTGAAATCTTGATTGCCCTGTATGGCTTGCAGGGGAAACCCTGCCAATTTCATAATCTATAACTAAAGGGAGGCAATCATACAATGGAAGCGGAAAAATTAGGAAATCCGGCACCTCTCGGGCTGGCAGGTTTCGGCATGACGACGGTCCTCTTGAATATCCACAATGCCGGGTTCTTTCCCCTCGGCTCCATGATCCTGGCGATGGGATTGTGCTACGGAGGGATGGCCCAGATTGTTGCAGGAATCCTGGAGTTCAAGAAAGGCAATACCTTTGGCATGACTGCCTTTATCTCCTATGGCTCTTTCTGGTGGACCCTCGTCTTTATCCTTGTTTTTAAGAACATTCCCGCAGTTCCTGCCGGGTTTATGGGCTGGTATCTCTTCATGTGGGGGGTGTTCACCTTTTTCATGTGGTTCGGCACGTGGGGAAAGAATAGGGTACTGCAGTATGTCTTCCTGAGCCTCACCGTGCTTTTCTGGCTCCTCGCCATCAGGGACTGGAGCGGAAATCCTGCCATAGGGATAATCGCCGGATGGGAAGGCATCACGTGCGGCGCCGCCGCCCTTTACCTTGCCATGGCGGAGGTAATCAACGAGAGCCACGGAAAAACCGTGCTCCCCATAGGGCAGCTATAGATATTCACACGTGGAGGAAGGCGCGTCATTCCTGCCCCGGAGTACGGAGTGGCGCCCCTCCATTCTCCTTGTCTGCCCCAGCCCCTCGTCGGTACGGGCGCCTGTGCCGCAGTAGAACGCGAAGTCAACCAGCGTGTTGAAGAGGGCGATCTCCTGCTCGGTGCGCCCCCTTTCCATCTCCAGCGTGACCCACCCTTCCGCCCCCGTATGCAGTGGGCCGGCGGCTGCACAGGAAATCTTGAAATCAATCATGTGCACGTGCTCCATGGCTTCTGTCGCCGGATTAAGGGGGATGGGCGAAAAGGCGCTCCAGATTTCACGGTACCTGGTAAATATGGCGTGGATAACAGGAAAAGGCACGCCCTCTCCCTGGACCTCGACAATCGTGGGTGAGGCAAATCGGATGGTCGCGACCCTCCTCGTCCGGTTCCCGTCCTCTATAAGCTCCTCGTAGGCCGCCTCTCGTACCTCTCTGTCCGCGCTTGAGGCGAGGGTTGCCTCTCCTTTTTTTACCATCTCTCTCACCACGGGCATCAGGACCCCTTGGGCGAGCTCGGTCGCCCGCACACGGATGGCGCCTGTTTCCAGCTTGTGGGCAAAGGAAAATGTGTAAGGTTTTATAGCAAGCCCTTCAGCGCTCTTCCGGACCACGTCCCTGAGAGAGGAAAAGGCATCAAGACTCGTGTATATGACGGCGGATAGGGGCATTCTCCAGGATGGCGGCGACCGTTTCCCTTATGGCTTTCATTTTTTCCGCAGGAAACGGCTTTATGCTTGCGTATTTCTCATTGAGCGTTTCCCTGGGGACAAACTCCTGCAGGAAAAAGCGACGGGCCGGCCTGATCTCTCGCGCCACCTGGCGAGCATCCTCTTCCCGATGCAGGAAGGGCACAAGGGTCATTCTGAATTCATAGTCGACGCGCCCCTCCAGGATAAACTCGATGCTCTCCCTGATCTTTTTCGTGTCGACGGAACATCCGCACCACCTCTCGTAGGCATCGAGGGGGCCCTTCACATCCATGGCAATATAGTCGATCAGTCCCTCGTCGACAAGCCCCTTGACCACGTCCGGCCGTGACCCGTTCGTGTCAAGTTTCACCTTGAACCCCTGTCTCTTCAAGGTCTCGACGGCCCTGACGAGACCTTTGTGCATGGTGGGCTCGCCCCCGGTGACAACCACCCGTTCCACCCATTTCCGGAATTTTTTCAACCGCCCGAGGATATAGTCAAAAGGTATGTCCTCCATGGATTGGGGATGGAGCACCAGCTTCCTGTTGTGACAAAAAGGGCACCGGAAATTGCAGCCTCCGGAAAATAGTACCGACGCGAGCTGCGCCTTCCAGTCGATGAAGCTCGTCTCAATAAAACCTTTGACGGGAAAATCAGGCAGAATGGATAGCAGTGAGCACCTCTTCCATGTTGGGGACATCCCCTCTCCATTCTCCTATGCCGTTTTCCATCGTGTCTTCCACAAGCACGGTGGGCAGCGACATGATGCTGTAGAAGCTCGCCTCGGCGAGCCCGTCCGCTGTCCCCACATTATAGGTGAGGACATTCACGTCCTTCTCCCGCAGCTTATCTCTCAACTGTTTCGCCAAAGGGCACTTCGGGCAATCGTCTTTGTAGAAAATCTTTACCACTCCCATCCTTTGCCCTCCTTCGTGGTTTCAATCCGCACCCCCGAAAGGGGCAACATCAGACAACCTTTCTTTGCTGCTCGCCGGAGAAGAACTCGCCGTTGCGGTACCGGTCCTTGAGCTCTCCCAGCTTGCCCTTGTTCCAGCTTGATATCTTGGTAAAATAACCGGTAATTCTGGTGATGCCGTCCACCTCGTGGGAACTGCAGTGGGGACATGTGTCGCTCAACCCCCGTGATGTCTGATTGCACTCGTTGCATATGGTGAACTCCGGCGAAAAAGCGATCTGATCGCTCAACGTATACCTGAAAGTCTTCGTGACGAAATCGGCGATAGCCTCTTTCGACGGCATGGACTCACCGATCCAGACGTGGGAAATGGACCCGGCCTCTATCAAGGGATGGAACAGCCCTTCATTGGTCACCCTTTCGATCGGGTTCATCGGAGCCGCCACGTTCAGGTGAGTGGAGTTCGTGTAGTAGACCTCGCCGGAAGAGACATCGCCCTTGACGGCTTTTCCCGAGGCAGGAGAGTGATAATGGAGGTCGAGCTTCGCGAACCGGTAGCTCGTGCTCTCCGCAGGGGTTTGCTCCAGGACGAGCCTCATATTCTCCTGTGCCTTCATCTTGTCCGCCTGGAGCTTCAGGTGGGCCATGATCTTCAGGCCGAACTTGAGCGCCTTCTTCGACTCGTGCATCTCCTCGCCCGCATGTATCTGCACCATCTCATTGAGGCCCACCATCCCCACCAGGTGGGAGGCCCTGTTCATCCGGAGGTACGGCATGCCGTCCCGGTTCATGGTCAGGAGCGCGAGAGGGCCGTCTTCCCCTGACGAGAGGAGCCTCTCTATGAAGGCCCGCTTTTCTTTGTGGGCCCTCACGGTGAGCAGGAATTTCTCCGTAAGCAGGTTGAAAAGATGCGTATCGTCACCTTTGGCCAGGTAGGCAATGCGCGGAAGGTTGATGGATACGTTCTGCAGCGCGGAATAGCGCATCCGCCACGGCTGCTTCGCGTCGAGGAGGTCGAATTCATCCAGCTTGAAGCTCAGCCGGCAGCACTCCGATATCTTGGCCGTTTCGCCCCTGTCGAAGACAAAGTAGGTATTTCCCTTGTCTGCGGCAACATCGGAGATATGATTCAGGAAGTCCTTGTGACCCTCGGTCTTGAAGAATTTCTCCGTGATGTGGACGAGGGGCTTCGGGAAGAAGAAGGGACGCCCCGCGCCGTCTCCGTCCTTGAAGATCTCGAACAGCTTCCAGACGAACCGCTGCGCCTCTTTCTCATACTCTCCGTATGTTTTGCCGGTGAAAATCCCGCCCGGTCCTATAGCCGGGACCTCGACAAAGTGCTTCGGTATCTCCCAATAGAGGTTGATGTCCGTGAAGATCGCCTGGCCGCCTCTGGCCACCGCCTGCTGCGAAAACTCAAAAATGAGCATCTGGGCGAGCTGCTTTACCTCATCATCACTCATGCCCTCAAGGTACGGCGCAAAGAAGATGTTGATGGCATCCCAGCCTATGGCCCCTGCGAAATTGCTCTGCAGGGCCGCGGCAAATTTCACCAGGTGGGCAAGAAGCACCTCCGGATGCTTCGCGGGTTTTGCCATGGAAAGCGAGTGGGGGAGGTTGAGCCCGAATTTCTTGATGTATTCAAGGGACTGGCCGCTGCAGTAAGGCCTGTCTATGAAGCCGAGATCATGGAGGTGGATGTCGCCGTTCATATGTGCGTCAGCCACGTCCTGGGAAAAAACGGAAAGGAGGGCAAATTCCTTCTTTATTCTTTCGGCCAGGGTGAGGTTGGTCGCCTCCGGCCCATGGGGCACGTTCGCGTTCTCCTTATTCTGATGAAGGATCAAGTTGCCGACGTCGTAGATCGGCATGCCAAGTCTGGTGTGCATCCTCCGCGCAGACTCCAGGCCCTTCTCGATCAGCTTCGCGTTGACGAGCTCCCTGATCAGCGGGGCCGTCACCACCTTGATGCCCGACTTCATGATCAGGTCCTCCACGCCGCCGCTGAGCGACATGGCCGTATCCCGGTCGACCATCGTCTCTCTCATCAGGGCGTCGACTATCCTTGTTCGGTCCCAGTCGGAGATGGTCTCTTCCGAGGTGCGTACGAAAAGGTTCAGGTCGGTCGTCTCCATCGTTTCTGCCCCCCCTTTGTCTAACTATCCGGAAGTACTAAAAATCTTCTATATTATACTATATATTGTGCCGATAGTCGATGCTAATACCACATATAGTGTCAAACATGTACATTCTCATCTTTGGCGAAGTAATTGTCAAGGAAATTTTAACAGAATTTTAAGAATTTCAGAAAGGGCGGACCCGGCAGCGACGTGCCTTACCTGACGCCTTTCTTCAAACGGACAATTGTTGAGGAGAGCAGCCCCCCTCCCACCAGGAGCAGAAGCACGCCTAAAAGCAATGAGGGGAAGGCGGCCTGCCCGCGGGACAGGTAGAGGCAGAAGCACATATGCCTTATAAAAACGGCCCCGAAGAACACCATGACCATGCCGCACGATACCGAGAGCCCAAACGTAAGCCAGTACATGGCGGACTTCATGCGTTCCCCCTAGGGTTTCTCAGCCTTCAATATTTCTGCCGCTTCCTCCGGCGTGATGGAAACCGTGTAGAATTCGTCTTCCCGCTTGTACTTGGAGTAGGTCCTCGGGAGGACCTCCACATGCCAATGGAAATAGTCGCTCACCTGGGGACCGCCCGGTTCGGCAAGATGCCAGACTGCCGCGTTCGGGGAGGTATGGAACACTATCGAGTAAGAACTTCTGAGCCTTTCAACACGCTTCATTGTATCGAGGAAGACTGCGACAAAGTCGCGTGTGACGCCTTCGTCGCTCAAGGACTCAAAGCTCGCGTTGTGACGGCGCGGAATGATCCAGACCTCGAAGGATAAGCGGGATGCAAAAGGGCAGATAACCAGGAAGTGCTCGGTCGACGCCACCACCCGCGTGTCCTGCCTTATCTCCTGGCTCACGACATCACACGTGAGGCACCGCTCCTTTTGCAGGTAGTGATTCCTGGAGTTGGCGAGCTCGAGGGCCAGCTGCTGGGGTACAATAGGCGTCGCAAACACGTGGGAGTGCGGGTGAAAGATGCGGGAGCCGGTGATTTCTCCATGGTTTTTGAAGACCTGCACATATTTAAAGCGCTTATCCCGTTTCAGGTCGATGATGCGCTCCGCGTACATCTCCACCATGCGCGCTACGTCGGCGAAGTCGAAACTCGAAAAGGTTTTCGTGTGCGACCTGTCCTCTACGATGATCTCGTGCGCCCCGAGGGTCCCCATTTTATCGTAAAAGCCTTCGGCCCTCTTGTTCTCGCTCGCCTCTATCTGGAATACCGGATTGGCCGCGGGAAAGGAGCGCGCAAGCCACTGCCCCTGCCCATCCCTTATCTCTCTTATGGAGTGCGGCGTCAGGTGCTCGTTGCCGGGGCAAAAAGGGCAGACCTCCGTCTCGCCCGTCTCGGCTTTCCTCATTCCAACGACTACCCAATTGCCCGTCAACGGGTCTCTTCTGAACTCTCCCACGAGATTAAGCATATACATTTTCCACGAACCTTGTCAAAATAAACCGGTCACGGGCGGCGAGTTTACCACAACGGGTTTCACTCCGGACCTCGTACTCATGCTCACTCTTCAACAGGCCCTATTCGACCTATCGGACCTATAAGACCTATCGAAGAGTTTCCACCCCGCCGCTCGTCCCTCGTCCGCCGGCTCTTTTTTTTGACAGGCGCACCCTGCTATGCTTAAATATCAGGCAATGCCGGTGAGGATCTATAATTCCCTGACCCATGAAAAAGAAGCGTTTGCCCCGGTAACGGAAGGCCAGGTGCGCCTCTACGTGTGCGGCGTCACGGCCTACAGCGACTCTCACATAGGCCACGCCCGCAGCGCCATAGTCTTCGACGTAATCTCCCGCTACTTGCGGGCCTCGGGCTATGACGTCATCTATGTCAGAAATTTCACCGATATCGACGACAAGATCATTAACAGGGCCAACGCCGAAAAACGGCACTGGAAAGAGGTCGCGGACGCCTATATCGATTCCTTCCGGCTGGACATGGCCGCCCTCGGCGTTCTCCCGCCCACCTATGAGCCGAGGGCTACCGAGCACATCGCGGATATGATCGCCCTCATCGAAGATCTGGTCGATAAGGGGTTTGCCTACCCGGCTCACGGCAGTGTCTACTTCTCCGTCAGCAAGGACAAGGGCTACGGAGAGCTGTCGGGCAGGACCCTGGACGAAATGATGGCCGGGGCGCGCATAGACGTCGACGACCGGAAAAATGACCCCCTTGACTTCGTTCTCTGGAAGGAGTCGAAGCCCGGTGAGCCGGCCTGGGACAGCCCCTTCGGGAAGGGAAGACCCGGCTGGCACATCGAGTGCTCCACCATGAGCATCAAGTACCTGGGGTGCCCCTTCGACATGCACGGCGGGGGCAAGGATCTGCTATTCCCTCATCACGAGAACGAACGGGCCCAGGCCGAGTGCGCCACCGGACGACGGTTCGTCAATTATTGGGTCCATAACGGCTTCGTCACGATGGACCGCGAGAAGATGTCGAAATCACTCGGCAATATACTGCTCATCAAAGACTTCCTGAAAGTGTACCATGCCGACGTGCTGCGCCTCTTCTTCCTCTCGGCGCACTACCGCAATCCCGTCGATTACGCGGAAAACAACGTAGAGAGCGCGGACAGCGCGCTGCGCAGGCTTTACGCGACGCTGGAAAGGGTTTCCGGGGCACACGTGCCGGATGACACGGCGCAAGAAGGGAACGCGGAGCTCGACGAGCTCGAGCAAAGGTTTTACGCGGCCATGGACGATGACTTTAACACGGCCCTTGCGCTCTCCTCCGTCTTTGACCTCGCCACCACGATCAACCGCATGATGGACGAGGGGGACCCGGCACACCTGCCCTTCATCGCGAAGGGGCGGGACCTCCTTCTCTCGCTCGCCCGCACGCTGGGACTCATGACGCAGGACGTGGAGACCTTTACGCGGGATGAAACACGCCGTCATCTCATTGCAGTGGGGCTCGACGCATCAGCCATCGAAGACGCCATAAAGACCAGAATTGAGGCGCGTCGAAACAAGGATTACACGCAGGCGGACGAGATAAGAAACACGCTGCTTGAAAAGGGCATCACCCTGCTCGATACTCCGCAGGGAACAAAATGGCGGATCAAGAAGTGACGAGGCGCGTCGCGCGATCGTTCTATGGTAAAAAAATGGCACGTCCTTAACTCAAGGATAGACAAAGACTACAGGGTGTTCAGGGTGAGGGCCGAGCAAGCCCGTTCGCCGCGGACTCAAGCCAGCAGGGAGTTCTACGCGCTGGAATGCGGGGACTGGGTCAATATCGTGCCGCTCACCGCTGAGCGTGAAGTGGTCATGATACGACAGTACCGCCACGGCTCCCGTGAAATCACGCTCGAAATCCCTGGTGGGACCGTTGACGAGGCGGACCCCGCGGAGGCGGCAAAAAGGGAGCTTGCCGAAGAGACGGGCTACGAGAGCGCCGGCATAACCCTTCTCGGCGCCGTCAACCCCAATCCCGCCATTTTCAACAACCTCTGCTATACCTACTTTGCACGGGACGTGCGGGCAACACATCCGCCATCGCTCGATCCCATGGAAGATATCGAGGTCGAGCTGGTGCCGCTGGCCCGTATTCCGTCCCTCATTGCTTCCGGAACGATAACTCACGGTCTCGTCGTCGTCGCCTTCCATCTCTATCTTCAGAGATATGGCATGGCAGCCCCGGCATGACCCTTTTCGACATCCTGGACACCATCGACCGGCAGATTCCAAGGGGATCGGAGGAGACTGTCCCCCTCCTCGATGCCCTGGGGCGCGTCGCTGCCCGCTCCCTTTCGGCCCCACGCCATATGCCTCCCTTCGATATATCGGCCCTTGACGGCTATGCGGTGAGGGGGGCCGGGACGGACTTCCGGCTGAGGGGGTCCCTTGAGCCTCACGATGAGACCCCTTTGCCTTTCAAAGAAGGAGAAGCGGTCTTTGTCCCCACGGGCGGCCGTTTCCCTCGCGCCTCCAGGTTCGCGGCCAGGGAGCACGTGAGCGAAAGGGCGGGCTGCATCAAGGTGAAAGCTGAGGCGGACGAGCGAAAAGTCGTGAGAAGCGGAGACTGGCTGAAAAAAGGGCAGCGGTTGATAGGCCGGGGCGATGTCGTCAGCCCGGCCGCAATGGGCCTGCTGGCCCTGGGCGGTCATGGGGCCTTGCGGGTCTTGAAGAAACCGGCGGTAGCACTCATCACGACAGGAAGCGAGCTGAAAAAGGGGAGCATCACCGACTCCAACAAATTTCTTCTGGCCGGCCTCGTCCAGAGGGACGGCGGCAGCATCACAAGTCTCCATACCGTGGACGACGATGAAGAACAAATCCGGCGCGCCGTGGTCGAGTCCGCCGGCGCCCGGTTATTCATCCTCACGGGCGGCACATCGAAGGGGAAAAAGGATCTGACCAAACAGGCAATCAGGCGGTTGCGGTTCCGCTTCCACCTCGATTCTCCCCCCATCCTGCCGGGTAAAACAATGGCCTTCGGCAGGAAAGGCCCTCAGCTCTTCTTCATCCTTCCCGGGAACCCAAGGGCGGTGCAAAGCCTCTACGAGCTTTTCGTCAAGAGGGCGCTTCTGGGGATGGCCGGCCGGCCCGTGCAGCGCACGGAATATACCCTGCCCTTGAGCGCACCCGTAAAAAAACCTGCCGGCATTGCGATGGTTATACCCGTACGAATCTGCGCCCATCCTGCGCGGATTGAGGAAATGTACCCGAGTGCGCCGGACGGATTCGTCGTGCTGGAGGAAGGGGTGGAGAAGCTGGCGGCAGGCGAGGAGGTGAGGGTACTGCGGGTATGAAGATACCGATACTCTCCTTCGTCGGAAGATCAGGGACGGGAAAGACCACCGTCATAGAGAAGCTGATCCCACAACTCAAGGCGTGCGGCATCCGGGTCGCCACCATAAAGCACCACCTCCATGATTTCGACATAGACCGGGAGGGAAAAGACAGCTACCGGCACAAATTGGCGGGGGCCAAGCTCGCCATGGTCGTCTCACCGGGAAAGGTCGCCCTGGTTGAGGACGTCGACAGGGAACTCGCTCTTGTTGAGCTGCTCTCCCGCCATGTACACGATGTAGACCTTGTCATCACCGAGGGATACAAGACGGAAGACGTGCCGAGGATCGAGGTCTACAACGTCCGCAACAACGAGCCGCCGGTCTCCCTGGGACACAGGAACCTCCTCGCCCTTGTCACGGACATGCCCATGGACGCCCCGGTACCCGTCCTGCAAAGGGATGACATCGGGAAGCTCACCGAATTCATCATCGAAAAGGTGATGAGAAAAACCCGGATTCCGTAAAGGAGCGCACACCATGGACGCCCCCGAGCACATCGAAGAAGCGGAGCTCCTGAAAAGGTTTCGCATCGATTACCTGCAAGCCCTGGCGCTGGGAGATCATATGCGCATCGACACTATCATCGTCCCCCGGTTTTGGGAGCATTTCGCGCGATATTACCGGGAATATGAGAAAAGCTGGAAAGAGCTGCCGGTCTGTCGTCTCCCCGTCCGTCTGATGATCGATCCAAAGGAGAAGCGGCGGGCGGAGCTCGGCTGGATAGATCAGGTGCTGAGGGGACGGATAGGTCTCATCCTGTGATGCCGGGTCGCCTGTCTTCGCCCCATCTTTGTTGGCGCTATCCGCCCCCTCCTTGACTGTAGCGGCGCAGGAAGGTAGTCGCGGCCGGACGCGTTGAGGCTGCCACCCGGCAATCCGCCTCACCGGTTTTCGGTCGTTCTCTTTCGAAGTTTCAGGATGGTGAAACTGACACCGTAAAGAAGAAGGGCCACGGCGAGGAGCAGGAGCGTGCCCCGGTCGGAAAGAAAGTCCAGACTTCCAATTTTGCCGCTCCCTTGATGAACAGCCAGGATGAGCAGCGCCATGGCGTAGAATCTGACAATCCTCGCCACCTCCTTGCCGCTTATGCGGGTGAGCGAAAAACCGGCGAACAGACGGCGGACCTGTCGGATGGAACGGCGGTCAGGAAAGACGGGCGGCGTGCTGAGGAGGTACGCCACGGAAGAATCGCCGTGCTTTTCGGTGAGCGTCCCCTCCTCCTTTCTCAACGTTGGCCCATAACTCCAGAAGAAAAGGAAAGGGTATAAGAGCACCAGATAGTGGTTGCCGCTCATCAGGCAAAAACTGAAATCGACGAGGAAATTGGCCAGGTAGTAAGGATGACGTATGATGCGGTAAATCCCTTCCGTGCAAAGCACCTCGTTGCGTATCAGGACACCCTTTGACAGAAAGTGGACGAAGCTCCCGAGAAGAAGAAGGAAAAAGGCGACGCTGATTTCGGCCGTCGTGACAGTGCAGAAAACCGCGGAAGGCACGCTGAGGAGTATGACTGCATCACGGAGCCCGCTCCTCGTAAGAAACCCCTCGTCTGTCTTCAAAGACATCGTTTACCCCCGCCCCGGCGAACGACCGACGGAAGACGGACGGTCGTCTCCCGGTTGTTCACTCGTCACTGCTCTTCATGATGTGCTCGAACTCCGCCCCTATTTGCCCCGCCGCGCTGTAGGGATTGAGCCTGCCTCCTCTCACTTCTTCGAGGACATGCGCTAAGGATGTCCGCGAGGACTGCTCCGAAAAACGCTTCCACACCTCTTCCTTAAGGAGGGTCATCGCAAAATGGGCGTGCTTCTCGCCTCTTTTGATCATTTTTTCGCGTTGATAAAACTCCGCATGCGCGTTGATACAGCGGACAAGCCCGTCTATGCCCAGGCCCCTGTCGGCTTGCAGCACCAGGACAGGCGCCTTCCACCCCCTGTTCTTTGTCTCCGGCAGGTATGTCTCTATCGCGCGCGTGACGTCATCCGCCCCTGGCTTGTCGCTCTTGTTCACCACTATTATGTCCCCGATCTCGAGGAGCCCTGCCTTCATAAGCTGAATCTCGTCACCAAATTCCGGGGTAAACATGGTGATAATAGTATCGGCCAGGTAAAAAAGCTCTTTGTCTGATTGGCCGGCCCCGATGCTCTCGATCATCACAAAATCTTTTCCCATGCTTTCCAGCACGCAGACGGCGCCCGTCGCGGCCCTGCAGACACCGCCCGGGTATTTGCGTTGGGCCATGGATCGAATAAATACGCCCTCCGATCTTTCCGCGTCCTTCATCCTGAGACGGTCTCCGAGCAAAGAACCCTCGCCTGTGGAACAGCTCGGGTCAATCGCAACTATGCCGACTTTCTTATCTTCTTTGAGCAGACGGTCGGCCAGCGCATTAATGAGGGTGCTCTTGCCCGCGCCCGCGGTGCCCGTGACCCCTACGACGTGGGCGCTCCGCGCCGGAGGCCACAGGTCCGACAAGGCCCTGTACCCTTCCGGATTCTCCTGCTCTATGAGCGAGATGAGCCGCGCTGCGCTTCTTTCGTTACCCTGTAGAACTTCCTCGGCGATCCGCGCCGGTTTATGAGATGCATCACCCATGCGCCGCTCTACCTTTCGCTGATATCTTGCAGCCTGTCATGCTGCTTTCCGGTCATTCCTTCCTGCCACACCGTTTTTGCGGCCGGACCCTTATCTCAAACCCATTCGGGCTCGAAGGACAGATCGATAAGCCGACAAAAGGATAATACGCTTTCTCCCAAGATTCCAGACTTTTGCCCGTCACTTTCGCACCCGTCACTCGTCACTACCTGGCTTCCCGTGGTCTTCACGTATGATCTGTGCTACAATTACCAGGATTTCCAGCGGCCATGCGCAGCATTTACTGCCTTCGACGGACCTGCGGTCAATTCCACTCTGAGGTATGGTTTTGAACATGTGCTGCCCCGGTTCGCTGTAACAACCTGAGCGCGTCCCGGCGGGAAGGATCCCTGCGAGCCATAGGCGGACGCACACGTCGGGTTGGCGAGCATGTGACGGGAGGAACGCGAATCATGAGGGACGAACAGCGACAAAAGAGGCGGAAGGACGCGAGCGCCTGCGTGCAATAGTCGCAAACCAGGGGAGGTGTAGGCCATGAAGGAAAAGAATCAGCCCGAGTGTGCACGCTGTACGGTTTCACCTTCGAAGAGGGCGTGTATGAACCTCAAAGGCAGAGGGGCCAGGGGGTGTCCTTCGCTCCGAGGAAAAGCCGATAGGCAGAAAGCACTTGGAGAATACCACAAGAAAGAAGTCGCCGAATTTGCCCGACAGGCAGCGATTCAGGAAGGGGAGTGCTATGCGGACAGGGATAAAAAACCCTATGTGATGCACCCCGTCAAACCGAGGATGCAGGAGATCTGTGAATTTGCTCATAAGATGGGCTACTCCAGACTCGGATTAGCCTTCTGCGCCGGTTTGGCAAAGGAGGCGGCTGTTGTCGATCAGATACTGAAAAACCACGGTTTCGAGACGGTATCGGCTGTCTGCAAGGCAGGGGCGGTCCCGAAAGAGGAGATCGGCGTGCGGGACGATCAGAAGATCTATATCGGGGAACACGAATCCATGTGTAACCCGATCCTCCAGGCGATGCTTCTCAATAGCGCGGGCACTCACTTCAACGTCGTCCTTGGACTCTGCGTCGGCCATGATTCCCTGTTCTTCAAGTATGCCGGGGCGCCATCCACCGTGCTTGCCGTGAAGGACAGGACTTCCGGCAATAACCCACTGGCGTGCATCTATACATCGGGAAACTATGGTTCCTGGGTGAAAAACCCTTGAATTGTCTTCGATTTATGCAATAGTATAAATGACAATCCGCCGTGATGGGGCTCTCGTGCCGCGGTTACAGAGAAGAGCGAAAGACAGCGAGCGAGGAACCTTGGGAGACAACGTTCCTCGCGTCCCTTTCTATAGACGATCCTTATTTTCTGAGACATCCGCCTTAAGCAAGGCATCGCTTTATCACTCGAAGGAAGGTTTGGACACTCAACTACACAACGGCGATGTTATAATATATGGTCTCAGTCTCAGGGGACAACGGCCTGTTACTTCTACCCGCAAAGGAGTGAACCATGCGCATATTTTATCGAAGATTGCCAAAGTTTCAGTATATCGCCGTCCGCTCTCTCGATGAGGCCCTCGCCTTTCTCGCAGAGCACAGGGGCAAGGCAAAAGTCCTGGCCGGAGGCACGGACCTCGTCCCCCAGTTAAAAAAAAGAGAGATCGAGCTACCCGCCTGCGTAGTGGACTTAAAGGCTATACCGGGTCTCGACGTCATATCCCATGACCGCCAATCAGGGCTCGTACTAGGCGCCCTCGCCACCATCAACGCCGTGGGTCAGAACCGCGTCGTAGAGGAGAAGTTCAAAGCCCTCTCCCAGGCGGCCCTCTCCATGGCATCCCCCCAGGTAAGAAACCGAGGGACTATTGCAGGAAACATCTGTAATGCGGTTCCCTCGGCAGACAGCGCCCCCGCCCTCCTCGCCCTCAATGCGTCGGTAAAGATCAAAGGCCCGAAAGGCGAGCGTACCGTTCCCCTCGATCAATTCTTTACCGGACCCCGTACCACGGTGCTCGGTGCGGACGAGCTGCTCTGCGAGATCCTGGTCCCCAATCAGGACCCGGCGAGCCGAGGTGTGTACCTTAAACTCTCACCGCGTCATTCCATGGACCTTGCCGTAGTCGGCGTCGCCGCAGTGGGACTACTCGAGGACGGTATCTGCAAAGCGGTGAAAATAGCACTCGGTGCGGTAGCGCCAACCCCGGTCAGGGCCCCCATGGCGGAGGCGCTCCTTACGGGCAAGGTCATCACGCAGGGCCTGATTGACGAGGCGGCACGCAACGCCCTTACCCAATGCAGCCCCATAGACGATCACCGGGCTTCCAGGGAATACCGGTGCGACATGGTCTACGCCATGACACGGCGGGCGCTCGCTCATATTTTTGGCCGCTAGGAGGATACAATGAAAGAGATACGATTGAACGTAAACGGCACAGAGTATGATATTGCGGTCAGGCCCTACGCCACACTCCTCGAGGTGCTGCGTGAAGACCTCGGACTGATAGGGACAAAAGAAGGCTGCGGCGAAGGCGAGTGCGGCGCGTGCACGGTCATCATAGAGGGAAAAGCAGCGAACTCGTGCATAGTGCTCGCCCTCGAAGCAGACGGGAAAGAGGTTACCACCATTGAAGGCTTAGCCGATGGAGGGAAGCTCCATCCTATACAGGAGGCCTTCGTTGAGATTGGCGGGCTCCAGTGTGGTTTCTGCACCCCCGGGATGATCCTCTCCACAAAGGTGCTCCTCGATGCAAACCCGAACCCGACAGACGAGGAGATAAAGAAAGGTCTGGAAGGCAATTTCTGCCGCTGCACCGGCTACACGAAAATCATCGAGTCGGTCAAAGTCGCCGCTCGGAAGGTCAGGGGGTGAGCATATGAAAGAATACAGCGTAATCGGAACACGTGTACCCCGAATCGACGCCAGGGAGAAGGTGATGGGCGAGGCGAAGTACGCCGCAGACTATTCCCTCCCCGGTATGCTCTGGTGCAAAGTGGCGAGATCACCCTATGCCCACGCGAAGATACTCAATATCGATACGAGCAAGGCGGAAAGGCTCCCCGGAGTAAAGGCGGTCGTCACCGGCAAGGACTTCAACGGCTGGACCTGGGGCTTCATGGCCACCACCCGGGATGAGCCCCCCCTTGCAGTCGATAAGGTCCGCTACATGTATGAAGGAGTTGCGGGAGTGGCTGCCATAGACGAAGAGACTGCCGAAGAGGCGTGTTCTCTCGTTGAGGTGGACTACGAGGAGCTGCCCGGTGTCTTCGACCCCGAAGAGGCCATGAAAGAGGGCGCCCCGATTATCCATGCATACCGGCCCAACAATGTGAGTGTTGAATACCACTGGAACTTCGGAGACGTGGATAAGGCCTTTGCAGATTCTTACATAGTGCGGGAAGACAGGTTCGAAACAGGAAGGGTGGTCACAGGGTTCCTGGAGCCTCCTGCGTCCCTTGCCTACTATGACCCATCAGGACAGATCACCGTGTGGGCGGCAAAACAGAGCCCTTATTTCCATTACAGGCATTTAGCAGGCTGTTTCGGCGTGCCTTTGAGCAAGGTCAGGGTTATCCAGCCTTACATCGGCGGCGGGTTCGGAGGCACGAAGAACGACTCGGTGGCCGGTGATTTCTGCGTGGTCATGCTCTCCAAGAAAACAGGTAAGCCGGTGAAATACATTTATACCATGGACGAAGTGCTCACTACCTGCCGTAGACGGCACAATATGACCGTCTACAACAAAATGGGCATGACAAAAGATGGCATCCTCACGGCAATAGAGACCAAGGTCATAGGTCATGGAGGAGCGTACACGGCAATCGGTCCCCTTACTATGTTTCTCACGGGGTACGGCACGCCGGCCCCGTACAGACTCCCCAACTACAAATACGATGCCTGGCGCGTCTTTACGAACAATCCCGTATCCGCTGCAATGAGGGGCCATGGGTTTACCCATACCCGCTTTGCCTGTGACATCCAGATGGCGATGATAGCCGAGGAGCTTGGAATCGACCCTGTGGAGATCATGATGCGCAATGCCATTGACAATCCGAAACGGGGCGACGTATACCGGGCAGTGAACGGCTTCAAGCTCAAAACGTGCGGCATCAAAGAAGCCATCAAAGCGGTCGCTGAAGACACCCTCTGGGCGGATAGAAAAAAGATGCCCACGGAGGACGGCCCCATTTCCTACGGAGTTGGAATATCGGGCACCGGCTATCACGGAGGCGCCCGCCAGTTGGGCCACCAGGCGTGCGCAGCCATCATCAGGGTCTGTGAAGACGGGACGGTCAACCTCCTCACAGGGGCCACCGACTGCGGTCAGGGGTCGGACACGGTCCTTTCCATGATGGCAGCGGAGGAGCTTGGAGTCAGATATGAAGATATTTCGATAAAAAGGGTTGATACGGCATACACCCCGGTGGACCCCGGAAGCTATGGGAGCAGGGTTACCCTGCTCGCCGGTCAGGCTACTCAGCTCGCTGCACGGGACGCAAAAAAACAGCTCCTCGAGGCCGGGGCAAAGGCCTGGGGCGTGAAACCCGATGAGATCGAGATCACAAACGGGGTCGTCTCTCTAAAAGGCAATCCCGAAAGACGGATGTCCTTCGAGAAGCTGGCAAAAATAGCCTGTTATGAAGGCGCCGGGGCTGTGATCCTCGGCAGGGGCCATTCAGACTACGGTGTGGAGGAGCACCTGGATTTCAACAACGGTACGGGGGAAGGCGGAATAAACTTCAGCTTCACTTCCCAGACGGTTCGCCTCGGCGTAGACATGGAGACCGGAAAGCTCGACGTGACGGACTTCACCATCGCTCACGACTGCGGGTTCCCTCTCCATCCCGTGAGCGTCGAGAGCCAGAATGAAGGCGGCGCAGTTCAGGGGCTCGGTCAAACCATCTATGAGGGGTTTATCATGGAAAACGGGAGGACCTATAACAGCACCATGCTTGATTACAAGATGCCCCGCTCCACCGATATCCCCACTATAAAGTTGATCAATATCATCACGGACGATCCCGACGGACCCTTCGGGGCAAAGGAGGCCTCCGAAGGCAGCATCGTGAGTACGCCGCCGGCGGTGATTGATGCCCTCCACTCCGCGACAGGCATATGGTTCAAGGAGTTGCCGGTGACACCGGAGAAGATAGTGAAGGGGCTCAAGGAAAAGGGTAAGTGGATGAAATAGCGGGCACCGGTAAGATCACATCTTCGTGAGAACACGATGAAAATTTACATAAAAAAGACAATCCAGATACCCGAGATACCGACGGAAGTGGAAATGGAGTCAGGCACGCTGAGAGATCTTCTCGACACTCTCCTCCGTCACACCTATTTTGTCAAAGAGGTCATAGACCCTGCAACAGGGGAACTCTCCCTTGACGGGCTCTTCCGTGTCACCCTGAACGGCACTGCCTATCACACTCTTCCGGATGGCATAGATACGAAACTTCACGACCAGGACACCGTTACTCTGACCCTGGTGCTGATCGGAGGCGGGTAAGTCATCCGGGGCGAACGGGGTGCCCCCCGGCCTTCTTTTCAGACTACCGAGGCAGACCAGGCAGAAAGAGGCGGTGGATTCAGGAGAAATCAGGTCATTGCAATTTAGGGGCGGATGCGGTATGAATTGGCGGGAAGCATCAGGGACCCGGCAAGGAGAGTGGCAGGCGAGGCCATTGATATGAAGGACGAGGAAAAGACAAAAGAGCAGCTTATTATGGAACTCGGCGAGCTCAGGAAAGCCGAGGAGGCGACGCGGGAATATAAAAAGGTCGTCGAAGGCTCGCAGGATTTGATAGCCGTGGTAGACACGGGCTATCGCTATCGCCTTGCAAACGACACATACCTCAGATATAGAGATACCCGGAGAGAAGACGTTGTCGGAAGATCATGTGCGGAAGTCCTCGGTGCGGATGTTTTTGAGCAAACCGTGAAAAACCACCTGGATAGGTGTTTCCTGGGGGAGACTATCCGCTACGAAATGAAATGCACCTATCCCGAGCTGGGTGAAAGGGATTTGCTCGTCTCCTGTTTTCCCATAAAGGGTTCCAGGGGAATCGACAGGGTAGTGCTTATTATGCGCGACCTTACTCAAAACAAGAAATTCGAGGAGTCACTCAGGCAATCGGAGATGAGGTACCGCGGCTTGTTCGAGGCGATGCCGGACGGATTTTCATCGGTGGGCATGGACAAACGGATCATGAAAGCGAATCCGGCCTACTGTGCGATGCTCGGTTATTCACTGGAGGATCTGCATGAGTTGACCTACGAGGATGTGACCCCCGGGAAGTGGCATGCCTTCGAGGAAGGCATCCTTCAGGAACAGGTTCTGGCGAGGGGTTATTCCGATGTCTATGAGAAAGAATATATCAGAAGGGATGGAACCGTATTCCCGGTGGAGGTCAGGGCCCACCTTCTCAGGGATGAGAACGGCAATGCACGGGAAATGTGGGGATTTATCCGGGACGT
>Ga0326727_10010605_pt1 | contig 21871 bp, 23 predicted proteins | sample MB2enrmetagenome_FD_207643 | JGI IMG/M metagenome (GOLD analysis project Ga0326727, IMG submission 207643) | Lab enriched peat soil microbial communities from McLean, Ithaca, NY, United States - MB29MY | ecosystem: Environmental > Terrestrial > Soil > Wetlands > Peat | place: USA: New York...
ACTTTGAGCCGTGGTACTTGCCGGGCTACTCGCCGGACTTCAACCCGATCGAGCGGCTCTGGCTGCGACTGAAAGCCGATTGGTTCTGGGACTACATCGCCCACAGCGACGAGGAACTGATCGAGCGGCTCTGCACCGCGCTGAAGAACTTCATCGACGATGCGCCCCAAACTGCCTCTGTCTGCGCATTTCGGAAATGATTTTTGGCAATCGGTCTAAGACGCTCAGAGCGGTGAACATTTTGTACGAAAACAAACTCGATGACCAAGGCCAGGCTCTTATCCGAACTCTTATTGAGAATTGGATCAACTTCGATTGGTTCATCCGAATAGCGGAGTCAGAGCGGGAAAAAGGAATCCAGCGATTTTGGGACGCACTCGACCTCGACCATTTTAAGCAGCTTGGGTTGCAGACTGAATCCGACATGGATGACTCGCCAATAATGCAGAAAGTGCGTGCAAAGGAAGCAGAGATTCGGTCGCGCTATTCCAAGGAGCAGTTCAAATTGCTGCAAACGTATGGCTTTACCCTGCGCAACATCGAACAGAGAATGCGCGACCTTGGGTACTCGACGTATTATCGCTATTTCTTCAGGTCACTTTCCCGCAGCATACACGCGTCAGACCATTTAGAACTTCGCGCAAGACTGTTTGATCCGAATCGGCACAGTCCCATAGAGAACACATGCTTTGCTCTTGCGCAGCGGTCACTGCTGGGACTATGCGACGAGTTGAATCGACGGGGCAGGTTTGACGCCGGCAAGAAGTTGACCGACATCGCCCTAGCGCACGACCGTCTGATAGACACGACCGGCGCATTGCCAAAGAGAATCGCGACGAGTAAGCCGGTAAAGCCGCGTTAACCTTGCGATTTTGCGGCACTGTCGGGTACTGTCTTCACCGCGAGCAGAATGAGTCCCGCATCCAACAAGGAGTCCATCATGAGCGATCAACCCATGACCCGTCGTGAAGCTTTGAAAACCGCTGCCGCACTCGGCGTCACCGCTGCCCTCTCACGCCTTCCAGGAGTTATCGCTGCCGAAACACCGGCACCGACGGCGCGCAAGGCCGCAATGGTCGCCATCGCGACCAGCCCGGCTCCGTTCGCCCGCCGGGACGTCGACAAGGTGCTGGATGATATGCAGCAACGAGCAGGCGTCAATGCGGTCTTCCCGTTCATGTACACCCACGGGACGGCCCGGGCGGGATTGCCCGCCGCCGGGTTCCGTGGCGGCAATTACGCGATCCCCCACATGGAATACTACAAAGACACGGGCCTCACCTACGAAGACATGCGCGGCACGGAGTTTGGCGACGTGGACGTGTTCGCCCGTCTGATCCCCGCCGCTCACAAACATGGCGTCAAAACGTTCGCTTGGATCATCGAAGACAACAAACGCCCGGCGATTCCGCATTGGGAACCGCTCTACGAAGTCGATTTCCACGGTCGCCGCTCCGATGGCCATCCGGGCGGTCCGTGTTACAACAATCCCATGTATCGCGCCTGGTTGCTCGGGCTGGCTGAGGATTACTCTCGTTCGTACGAGACCGACGGCATCATGTGGGGATCGGAACGACAGGGCGCGCTGTTCAACGCGCTCGGCGCTTATCACAACGGCGCAAAGTCCGATCCCGGACGGGTTACCTGTTTCTGCGAATTCTGCGTGAAAAAAGCCAAAGGCATGGGGATCGACGTTGACCGGGCGCGTCGGGGTTTCGGCGAACTCGAAACGTTCGTCCGCAATGGCCGGGCCGGTAAACGTCCCCGCGACGGCTACTTCGTTTCGTTCTGGCGGCTCTTGCTCCACTATCCCGAATTGCTCGCCTGGGACAACCTCTGGGTCACGAGCCGACACGAGTTCCAAGCCGACGTTTATCGCAAGGTCAAATCGATCAAGCCTTCCATCGTCGTCGGCTGGCACACGTGGCACAATCAGTCGTTCAGTCCGTTCCACCGGGCCGAGGAAGATTTTGCGGAGATAACGGCCTATTCCGACTTCATCAGACCGGTGCCCTATAGCAACTCCGCCGCCAACCGCATGAAGAGTTTCGTAGACAGTACTCACGCCAATGTCTTCGGTGATGTGCCGCCCGACCAGACACTCGAGTTCCTCTACCGAGTGCTCGATTACCAGGAAGCGCCGTACGACAAGCTGGCCTCGACGGGGTTCTCCGCCGATTATGTCCTGCGCGAAACGAAACGGGCGCTGGAAGGCGTGGCCGGGACGTCAACACTGGTCTGGCCGGGCGTCGATATCGACGTGCCGGTACCTGAGGGCGCGAGCCACTGCACACCCGAGAGCGTCAAGCAGGAAGTGCTGGCGGTCTTCAAAGCTGGTGCCCCCGGCGTCTTCCTTTCCCGCAATTACGTCGAGATGAAACCCGAGAACCTTGCGGCAGCCGGCGCCGCGTTGCGCGAACTCGGATTACGCTGACGGCAACGCGCCCTGCGTGACATCGGATGGCCAAGCAGAGCAGATTGGCCCTGACGTGCCGAGGCATCATTCCCAAACGACGGCATCGGCACTACCGAACGCGCTTGACTGGATGAACCTATGGAGACAAGTTTTGCTGCATCATGAAAGCGAGTTTTCGTTTCGCCCCGGTTTTGTTTGTGGCAGCCGCACTCGTCGGCGGCTGCAGTCGTTCGGAACCGGCTCCGACGCAGGCCGCGCCAGAATCCAAACCGGCGAGCGCACCGGCGCAGCCTGCATCGCAAGCACCGACGTTGCCGCCCGGTCATCCGAACATCGACATGAGCGCTCAGACGTTGCCGGCGGCGTCAATGGCTCAGGCAGCGAATCCGCAGTGGGAAGCACCCAAGGATTGGCAACCCGGCCCGGCCTCCAGCGTGCGGCGCGGCAGTTGGACCGTGAGAAGCGCGGATGGACAGTCGGCGGACATCGCGGTGACAGCGTTTCCCGGCGATGTGGGCGGGTTGTTGGCCAACATCAATCGCTGGCGCGGTCAAATCGGAATGCAGCCGGTCATGCCCAACGAGGTGGCGTCGATTACGTCGAACATGGCGGTCAACGGTCAGACTGCCACGATGGTTGATTTCAGCAGCGAGCAACCAATGGCGGGCAAGACAAACCAGCAGCGTGTGATCGTGGTGATCCTGATGCACGATGGCAATTCGTGGTTCTTCAAGATGACGGGCGACGCGCCGTTGGTCGCGGCTCAGAAGGACATGCTGCTGCAGTTCGTGAAGTCGGCGAAGTTCTAGTCACGTGAGCGTGATGGGCGGCGAACTCGGTCTTGTCTTGACATCGCGGGGCGGCAAAGGGGAATATTAGCGGCGTCCAGGGAGGACAAAGGAGGTAGCGCAGTTTTTCCACAGGTTAACCTTTAACCAAGGAGGAAGCAGACGCATGAAAATGTTTCGCATGCTGGCGGTCATCGCAGCGGCCATGGTTGTCGTCGCTGGTGTGTCGTATGCAGAGGGCGGACAAGCACCGGCTAAGCCAACGGAGTCCAGCGCAATACGTCCGATCCAGTTGGCGCTGGCGCCCACGGTGGAGTTGGTGCGGCAAGATGAATCCATTCAGGGGCTGCGGTTGAATATCTACGGCTGCAATCAGAACGTTTCGGGCGTAGACATCGGGTTGATGCACGAGACAAAAGGTGATTTCAAAGGAATCGGGTTCGGGCTGCTCAATATCGTGTACGGAGAGTGCCGCGGGTTGCAGTTCAGCGGCATCTACAGCGGAGCAGAGGGACGCGCGGACGCGCTGCAGGTCGGCATCGTCAATCACTCGGCCAACATTCACGGCCTGCAAATCGGGCTGGCGAATTTTGCCGATGACATGACGGGGTTTCAGATCGGCTTGTGGAATGAGATCAAGAGCAAGGAACAGTGGAACGTCATCCCGATCATTAATGCCGCATTCTAGCGCCTGTACCCGCTTGCGAAACGAAGGCCGGTCCAGCCGGCCTTCTTTCTTCGTGTGAGATGGCTTTGGCCCTTCGCCCGTCCGCGCAGGAAATGGATGTCAACGGCGGACGAATGCTCTATACTGATTCCCGCCATGCCGATTCATCCGACAGCGATTGTCAGTCCGAAGGCGGAACTCGACCCCGCCATCGAGGTGGGGCCGAATGTGATCATCGAGGAGCACGTGAAGATTGGTGCGGGAACGCGGATTTGGGCGAATGCGTACGTTACCGGTCACACGGAAATCGGGCGCGAAAACCAAATCCACATGGGCGCTGTGATCGGGCACGAGCCACAGGATTTGAAGTTCGATCGCACGTGCCGCAGTTGCTTGAAGATCGGCGACCGCAACGTCTTCCGCGAGTATTGCACGGTGCATCGCGGCACGGAGCCTGAGAGCGCCACGCTCATCGGTAATGATTGCTACCTGATGGGCGTGTCGCACGTCGGGCACAACTGCGTCATCGGCAACGGCGTGATCATCTGCAACTGCGCGCTCCTTGCCGGACACGTGCATGTGGGCGACTGCGCGTTTATCTCGGGTGGCGTCGTCATCCACCAGTTCGCGCGGGTCGGGCGGCTGGCGATGTTTTCGGGCAATGCGCGCGTCTCGATGGACGTGCCGCCGTTCACGCTCGCCGCCGAACGCAACGAAGTCCACGCCCTGAATCTGGTCGGACTTCGCCGCGCGAAGATCGCTACGGAAGCCATCGGAGAACTGAAGAAGCTCTTCAAACTGTTTTACCTCTCCGGACTGAACGGCACGGAGGCGCTGAAAGAGGCCTCGCAAGAAGGCGCGTTCAAGACAACAGAGGCGCTGGAGTTTATCGAGTTCGTGCGCAAGTCGCCCAATGGCATCTGTCCGCCGCCGCGGCGCGCGTAGATTCACCGAGGCAAAGCTTCCACCAACAGTTTGCGCGAACGAGGTGCTTTGCCTATTTGTTCGTCTAGGAAATTCCACACGGCCGCGCGGGCGCGGGCGACTTGTTCCTCGGTCAGCCTCACGCGGCGCGCGCCTTCGATGCTCGTCGCGGCAAGGGAATCGAGAACCTTGGTAACAGCGGTGCGAGCCCCCCACTTCGGCGCCCAGCCAACGGCGGCAAGAAGCTGTAATTCGAACCAGATGATCACGGCGACTCTTCCCCGCCGGATTTCCAAGGCGTCGAGCGTCGTACTGACAACGTCGAAGAGCTTCGCGTTTGGATCCTCGTTTTCCGTGGCGACGTCCACCAACTCGCCGACATACGAAGCCGCCGCCAACGCTTCCACCGAATCGCGCAATTTCGTGTGCGGGCTTTCCAGGAAGCAGTCGTGCAGCAGGTGCAGGTCGCTGCGTTTGCTGCGCAGGAATAACATCTCGTCGCGATAAAACAAATCGATCTTGCCGCGAAACGGGCTTTTGGGCCGGCGCGCGCCTTTGGCCATCGTTTTGAGTTTGCCACATTCACGGGTGAACCACGTGACGATCAGGCTCGATTCCGTCACTGGATGGAGACGCAACACAATCGCTTCCGTGCGCTCGGTGTCCATGATGGCGTCACTTCATGACGGCATCGTTGGCTGCTGGGTCCTGGCCGTGTACGGCGGCACGACCGCGCCGCCGGAAATCACCATCTTCATTCCTTCGGCCACGCTCATGTCCAAGTCGATGAGTTGCACGCGCGGCACAAGGATGAGAAATCCACTGGTCGGATTCGGCGTCGTCGGCACAAACACATTGATGACGGTCTCCCTGGTCTTCGCCTGCGCTTCGCCTGCGGTTTCGCTGGTGACGAAACCGATGGAATAGATGCCGGGCCGCGGGAACTGCACGAGAACGACGCGCTGAAACATCGTCCGCTTGCCCGCCAGCAGCGTCTGGCTGATTTCCTTCATGAACCCGTAGGTCTTGTTCAACAGCGGCACGCGCCGGATCATCTCTTCTCCGACCGCGACCATCCGCCTGCCGACGACCAGCCGCGTCACCCATCCCACCAACGTGGTCAGCACCACGAACGCGATCAGAGCGCCGATCCGATACAACGGCGTCAGGAACTGCGTGCGTAGCGACTCCGGCAACATGAAATCGGTGATCCAATTGAACAAGCCGAGCAGGATCAAGATGGAGGCTGCCACTGGAACCACAACCAGCAGCCCGGCGAAAAACGAATTCCTGAAATTCTTCCAAAACGCGCTCATCTGCGCGTCATCGTAGTCGTCGCCTGCAGAGGTGTCAACGCGCGCCGCTAAACGGTCGTGCCCCAATTGGAACCGAGAAAGTCAGCCCCTCGAAGCACATGCCGTACAGAATCGATCGGTGGACTTGCTCCGACCGGCTCAGCTTATCATCAGCCGCATTTGAGAGCTTGCATATCCCTCTCCACAGCTTGTAGGAGCTTTGCCTGCATCACGGCAAACGATTCTGGGGCCAGGGTATCAGGTGAGGTAGCAGCAGCGTACTTCTCAAACGTCTTTCCGAAACCGCGTCGCTTTTTCACGATCTTGGCTCTGTCGCCGTGGTCGACGTCATGGCGTTCAGCCGTCCTTAGGTTATTGATATCCGAAAAGCTCTCTGGCCAAGGCTCTCCCGAAAGAGAAAGTACATGCCATCCAACCAGTCACGGTACTGCGAGTAGTTCTTTACACGTGTGCCTATGCATTGAAGTGCGCTCGTGGTCTACATACTCACGAAACCGAAACACCACACGCCGGGGCTCAGGCCAGATCGAACAAGAGAATCTCCGACTCAGCAGCCGCTTCGATCTCCAGCGATTGTTCGTCACTGACCGCCGCGCCGTCGCCCGCCTTGAGTTTCTCACCGTTGAGCATCACCGCGCCGCGCGTCACCTGCAACCACGCGTGACGACCGCGCTCCAACGAATGGGTGACCTTCTCGCGGGGCGAAAGCAATGCTGCATACAGGGCCATGTCCTGATGTACGGTCACTGTGCCGTTGTATCTGTTGCGCGCCGCAAGCAGGCGCAATTGTCCGCGTTTGTCCTGAGCGCTGAACGTTTTTTGTTCGTAACCCGGCTTCAGACCTTTGCGTTCGGGCAGAATCCAGATTTGCAGAAAGTGAACGAGTTCCGTCCGCGAATGATTGAACTCGCTGTGCGTAATGCCCGTGCCCGCGCTCATCCGCTGCACGTCGCCGGGCCGAATGACCGAGCCGGTGCCCAGGTTGTCCTTGTGTTCCAACGCGCCTTCCAACACGTACGTGATGATTTCCATGTCGCGATGCGGATGCGTGCCGAAGCCCTGGCCTGGCTCGACCCGATCCTCGTTGATGACGCGCAGACAGCGAAAGCCCATGTGCTCAGGGTCATAGTAATCAGCAAATGAAAAAGAGTGGTACGAGTCCAGCCAACCGTGGTCGGCGTGCCCCCGCTCCCTGCCCGGTCGAATCTTGATCATCGGCAACTCCGTTCGCTGTTGCCGGTAGGATGCTATTTCGATGCGACGAGTTTCGGCAGGTCGAAAGACCGGCCCAGACACGCGAGCAGGCGGCGCTCGGCGGCGCGCATCCGTTGGCGCTGACCCGGCTTCAGGTCGTCGTGACCGTGCAGATGCAGAATGCCATGGACGACATAGAGCGCCAATTCTCGACCGGGCGTCGTGCGGAAACGTTTGGCGTGGGCCACGGCGCGCTCCGTTGAGATGATCAGTTCGCCAAGCCCATCGTACTCGAACGCCAGGATGTCGGTCGGGCCGCGGGTGTGATGAAATCGTTCGTTGAGTTCGGCGACGGTTTCGTCGTTGACGAGAACAACGCTCAAGCCTTGTAGGGCGGGCAGCTTGAAGGGTTGCCCGCCGCCGGCTCGAGAACAACGTGGCGCGAAACCCTGCAGGCTTCGCGCCCTACAATCCGTGATGATCGACAAGGCTCGCTCGGCAAGGTCGCGCAGCAAACGAATGTTGACCTTCAGGCGTCGCTGCTGATTGCGGACTGCGATGTCCGTCATTTGCCGTTGCCGTTGGCCGCGCTCTCCTGGCGGCGGCGTTCGCGTTCTTCCTTGAACCGGGCGTAGGCGGTGATGATTTTCTGGACGAGTTCGTGCCGCACCACGTCCCGCTCGTCGAAATACACAATCTCCAAGCCAGGAATGTTTTTGAGTATCCCCTGCACCTCGATCAGCCCCGACGTTTTATGGCCCGGCAGGTCCACTTGCGTGATGTCGCCCGTCACCACCACCTTGGAGTCGAATCCCATCCGCGTCAAAAACATCAGCATCTGCTCGCTCGTAGCATTCTGCGCTTCGTCGAGAACGACGAACGCATTGTTGAGCGTGCGGCCCCGCATGTACGCCAGCGGCGCGATTTCGATGACGCCGCGCTCGGTGTGGCGCTGGATTTCATCCGGGTCCATCATGTCGTAGAGCGCGTCGTAGAGCGGCCGCAGATACGGAGAGACCTTTTCTTCCAGCGTGCCGGGCAGGAAACCGAGCGCCTCGCCGGCTTCCACGGCCGGGCGGCAGAGAATGATGCGGCCGACGTGTTCCTGCCGCAGCGCGTTGACCGCCATCGCCATGGCCAGATACGTTTTGCCCGTGCCGGCCGGACCGATGCCGATCACGATGTCGTACTTGCGGATCGCCTCGATGTAGCGCTTCTGGCCGAGCGTTTTTGGAGTGATGGCGCGTTTGCGTTTGGAAACTTCAACGCGGTCCGCGTGAAACTCCTTCATTCGAAGAGGCTCGCCGCGGGAAAGTGCGCTGACGGCCCGGCTGAATTCCGCCCGGCGAATGGATTCGCCGCGCTCGACGGCCCGGCGCAATTCGGAAAAGAGCGTTTTTGTCTTTTCGATTCCGTCGGCGTCGCCATCAACGCTGATCCAATCCTCTCGCGCGCAGACTTTGACACCGAAAAGGTCTTCAACGAGGCGCAGGTTTTTCGGTTCGTTCGCGTAGAGCGACTGGGCCAAGCGGGGATTATCGAAATGCAGGGTCTCGCTGCCCATGCTTAGCCAGACGCTTGCCTTCCCTTCATCACGGAACAACTTAACCCATTCGTCCCGCTCGCGCAATCGGCGCGTACGACCGCTTTCCTAATCCTGCGGAATGACCAGAACCTGATTGATGTAGATCCTGTTCGGGTTTTTGATCATGTTCTTGTTGGCGCGATAGATGCGCGGCCACTTCAGCGGATTGTGGTACACCTTGCCCGCAATCCTCCAGAGCGAATCGCCCTTCTGCACGATGTATTTCGTCGGCTTCTCGACCGCCTCGACCTTCGGCGGTTCGCTTTCGATAATCGCCGGCGGCGCGGGTGGCAACGGCGTGACCTGTGCCTCGACGACCGGCTCCGCTTCGGCGGGCGGCTTGCCGACAATGTAGCCGCGGTTGCCCCAATTGCCGCGGTCCACCCAGTAATGCTGGCGCCAGTCCGGATAGTTCTGTTTCACGAAATCAGCCCATTCGGGCTCGAGCGCGGGCTCCTCGACAACGTCCATCTGCTTCAGGAACTCGCTCTTCTGCTGTTCGTTGACGGGCTCCATGTTTTTGCGCGGGGTCGCGCAACCACTTAGCACCGCGGCGGCACAAAGCGCGCTGAGACTGGATACAAGAAATCTGTTGGGTCTACTCATAATACTGACGTCCTCCTTGCATTGAACTGGTGCAGCGTATAACACCATTTCTCCATGTCCGTCAACGCTTTTTAAGTCCTTGCTCTAGCTCAAGTCTCCGCGCCTGCCCACCGCCCTTCGAAGCGCCGCAGAGAAACTTTTTCGCCCGCGTGGTGTTAACTTTATCGGCAAACGCAAATTCCAGTTCCATGGAGGAACAAGATGAGCAAGTTTTGTTTTCGCACGACGATCGGAATCGGCATAACCGCGTTGGCGGTGTCCGCGACGCAGGTCGCCCAAGCCGGCAGCGGACTCACGACGCAGAGTTACAAGGTCGATGACGGCTGCAAGATCGTCACTGCTGACAAGAAGCAAGCCACACTAACCGATCTCAAGGTCGGCGACAAAGTCAACATCCGTTACCGCGCCCAGAACGGCACCCTGGTCGCCGATCGGATCGTCGTCCAGCAGCCGCGAACCACGCAACAGCCAAAGACTCCTCCACCGAGCGGCCACCCGCGTGAGAAGTCCCAGCCGACGAACGGATTGCTCGCTCGCGGCACCATCATTGACGTCGATACCCAATCCAACACCGTGATGATTGAAGAGAAGCCTCCTCGTAAAAATTAAGAGCAGGCGTCCGCACCAGCTCCAAACAGGCCGGGCTGCCGGGTGCTGCACAGGATTGTTTCGCCTCGCACTCCCGACGTTTTCTTTTGATCCGGCGTGTTGTATAGTTCGCCTCGTATGAAAATTCTGGTTGGGCTTTTACTCGCGGTCAGCGGATTCGCAGCGACAATTCCAGCAGCCGACCTTTCCCAATTCAAGACCGCCGACGCACTATGGCTCCACATCCGCCAAATGCAGCAGCAAGGGCCGAGCGAGCAGGGCGAAACGGAGCAGCAGCGGAAAAGGATCGCAAAAAGTTTTCTCAACGAGCTCGTCGCGTCGCTGGCCGTGTTCTGCAAGCAGTACCCGGCCGACGCCCGGCGCTGGCAGGCCAAACTGACGCAAATCCGGTGCGGCATCGCGCTGGCGGACATCGAAGGCCGTTTTCCCGACCAAGCAGCGGATGAGAAGGTTTTGAAAGAAATCGCCGCCGCCACCGACGCTGCGGCGGACATGAAAGCGCAAGCCTGCGTCCTTCTGATCGAGATCCACGCCGACCGGTTGATGCAATCCACAGGTGCCGCCGCGATCGATGCCTTTGCCGCCGAGATTGATGCGTTCGAGAAACATTTCCCCAAAGACCCGAACAACGTGCGATTGCGGATGCTTGAGCTGCACGTATTCGAGAAGGCTGATCCCGCCAAGACCGAGTCTCTGATGAAAACGCTGGCCAAGAGCGGCGACCCCACAATCGCCGGGCAAGCACAAAGCTATCTGTCCACAAAGGAATTGCTCAGCAAACCGCTGCAGCTCAAGTTCACCGCCGTGGACGGCGCGGTCGTCGATCTCGAAAATCTGCGGGGCAAGGTCGTCTTGCTCGATTTCTGGGCGACTTGGTGCGGCCCCTGCGTGATCTCCCTGCCCAAGGTCATCGCGGCCTACGGAAAATACCACGACAAGGGCTTTGAGATTGTCGGCATCTCGCTGGATCAAGACAAGGGCAAGCTGCTGGCGTTCACCAAGCAGCGCGGCATGATCTGGCCGCAATACTTCGACGGCAAAGTCTGGCAGAACGAGATCAGCGCCCGGTTCCACATCAACGCTATCCCCGCCACGTGGCTGGTGGATAAAAAGGGTTATATCCACCAGATCGACGTCGACGCTCTTCCTGCCCAAACCGAGAAGCTCTTGAGCGAATAGATCGCCGCATGGCTGTTCCGTTCGGTGGACCCGAACGCATTCGCTTTGGCATCAACCTGACGCAGCAACCGCGATAGGTTTTCACCACGCAGGGTGAAGAAAACCGCGCGCGTTTGGGTAAGTGTGACCGCCGCTTGGTGTCAAGCGCCGCTAGCTTAGGCGCATCGGCATGAGCACGTAGAGGAAGGGGGCGTTGATTTTGATCACGCCGGGACTGAGTTCGTCGGTCAACTCCATGAATACCTCGTCTGCGTCCAAGTTTCGCAGCGGATCCATCAAGTACTGAGGATTGAACGCGATTGTCAGTTCCTTTCCCTTGTAATTGACGGAGAGCGTCTCTTTTGCCTCCCCGACCTCCGGCGTCGTCGCTGTGATCGTCAGCGTGTTCTTCGAGTAACTGAGCTTCACGGATTGTGTTTTTTCGCTCGCGAGAATGGAGGCCCGATGGAGCGCCGCGAGCAAAGTTTCTCGTTCCATCTGAATCCGCTCTTTCGCTTCCGTCGGGATCACCTGCCGGAAGTTTGGATACGTCCCCTCAATAAGCTTCGAGGCCACCGTCGTACTTCCAATGTTAACGATTACTTGGTTTTCCCCGACTGAGAGCTGCGCCTCGTCCTTATCCCCCAACAGATGTAGAAGCTCGGCGACCGCCTTTGTTGGCAAAACCAACTCCGTCTCTGCTGCCTTCGGCACTTCCATTTCCTTCTCCATCAGGGCAAGGCGGCGCCCGTCAGTTGCCACCACAGTCAACTTGTCCCCCTTGAAGCTCATAAACACCCCGTTCAGCACGTAGCGCGTTTCGTCACTCGAGGCCGCATACGAAGTGTTGCGCAGCATGTCACGGAGAGCCGCTTGTTCCACCCTCAGGGTCTTCGCTCCGTCAGTCTGAGGAAACCGAGGAAACTCATCCTCGGCAAGCCCCATTATTTTGTAGAAAGAAGTGCCGCAGCGAATGGAAGCCCCATTGCGATCATCCACTTCCACATCGATTTCATTTGCCGGAACCTCCTTGAGGATGGAGAATAGTTTGCGTGCTGGAAGCGTTGTTGCGCCCGGCTTGGAAACTACTGCTTCGACTGTGCATCTCACGCCAACATCCAAGTCAGTTGTGGTCAGACAAAGCCCGTCTTTCGCTGCTTGCAGCAACACATTCGAAAGAATCGGAAGCGTGGTCCGCGTACTAACAACGTTCTGAACCCGTTGCAGACCGTCAAGAATCTTCTCTTTCGTAACCTGAAACTTAGTCGCCATATTCCTGTGCTGAGAGGATAAGAACCGGTATAAACAAACAGCCTTATCACTTCCGCTTGTGAATATCTGAAAGAGCTTTCCTTGTCAAGGCTGCACGAAGAACTTCCGGGAGCAGCGAGGAGAGCAGCAAAGGCTGATAGAAGGGGTGATGGAAGCGGGAAAAACACAATCGGCCAGTGTCGGCACAAGAAAAACACAGGGAATTCACAACTAAAGCAACAGCCTAGAGACGCAGCAGCGACTGCTGTAGGTAAGAGATGGTCTGGCGCAGCCTCTGATCCTCTGCGATGCGCCCCTCAATCAGCCTGCAAGCGTGCAACACAGTCCCGTGGTCACGACCGCCGAAAGATTCTCCGATGTCCATCAGCGAACGATCCGTCAGGGTGCGACTGAGGTACATCGCCACCTGGCGAGGGAACGCGACATTCATAGGGCGGCGCCGACTGGTCATGTCGGCGAGGCGGATGTCAAAGTGCACAGCCACCTTCTTTTGAATGGCGTCGATGGACAGAGTCCGCTTCGCTTCCTCATGGAGCGCATCGCGCAGCAAGGTTTCCAAGGAGTCGGTGGTGATCTCCCTGCCAGTGAGAGAAGCGAACGAAGCGACACGCACCAAGGCGCCCTCCAAGCGCCGGATGTTGGTGCGAATCCTAAGGGCCAGAAACTCAATGACTTGATCAGACAACTTTACATCCAAAAGAGCAGCCTTCTTCTTGAGAATGGCGATGCGGGTTTCCAGTTCGGGGGGCTGTAGTTCCGAGACCAGCCCCCACTCGAAGCGAGAGACCAACCGGTTCTCCAAATTGGCAATCTCCGCAGCCGGCCGGTCACTGGAGAGGACGATTTGATTGTGCGCGTCGAACAGGGTGTTAAACGTGTGGAAAAACTCCTCCTGCATCCGCTCCTTGGAGGCGAGGAATTGGACGTCGTCGATCAGCAGCACGTCGGCTTGGCGGTATTTCTTGCGGAACTTCGTCAGCGTGCTGTTCTGAATCGCTTGGATAAACTCGTTGGTGAACTGCTCGCAGGTGATGTAGCAAATCTTTCCCGCCTTGGGACTGGTGTAGACGAACTGGCCGATGGCCTGCAAAAGATGTGTTTTCCCGAGGCCGACGCCGCCATACAGGAACAGAGGGTTGTAGGCTTTCGCCGGCGCTTGCGCGACAGCGAGCGCGGCGGCGTGAGCAAAATTGTTGTTCGGTCCGACCACAAACGAATCGAAGGAGTAGCGAGGGTTGAGTCTGATGTCGGGCACCGGCTTGGCGGCGGTGCGCTTCTCAGCTTGGGTTGGAGACGCGATCCGTCCCGCTTCCTTGAGTTCCTGCGCGATGACAAACCTCACTTGGAGAGGTAGATTGGAGGATTGATTGACGGCCTCCCGCACCAGTGGAAGAAAGTTATCCTGTAGCCAGATCTGGTAAAATTCATTGGCGACACCGAGCACCAGAGCGCCGTTGCTGACCTCGATAGGCTTGATCGGCGCGAACCAGCGGGTGAACAAATCGGGGTTCAACATTCCCCGCAGGACTTTGCTTGCATCTCTCCACAGTTGTTCGTGACCAGAAATCATATTGCCTCCTCAGCCGCAGCGCCTAGTTGTTCACAAAGAGTTAACAATCTCCTCGGGTTTCAACAAACCCGTTTCTCATGCCAGTGGAGATGGCTGGAGAAGCTCTCGGAACCGGATGAAACGAAGGACTCTATGCCCTTAAAACATCCTGTCAGAATCTAAAACAGGCAGTCGCACATAAATTACACCACGAAACCGGCTTCTAGACCGGCCAGCAACCACCAAACAACCAAGTCTCATCCGTGTCGAGCAGTAGAGAGGTGTGAAACCAGAAAAATCAACTCCTTGGGAATCCAAACCGAATTACCGGTTCTACCCGGCGGGAAGCCCAAGCTATTAACAAATTATTCACAGCCCTCTCTCCCCCTCGCCTTCGCCTTTTGCGGGGCGCAGCATAGCGAGCAGGTTTTCTCAGTTCAAGAAGAAAATGCGAAAACGAGAAAAAATTTTCATCCACTCGCCGACGCAGAAAAAGATTGAGCCCGGAGTCCGTTCAAACTCCGGGCTCAACGATTCTTTCTTTCAGGCGGTCGCGACTCAGCAGTCGTAGTACATGTGGAATTCCCACGGATGCGGGCGCAGGCGGATCTGATCCTGCTCCTTGCGTTTCATCTCCAGCCAAGTTTCGATCACATCGCTGGTGAAGACATCGCCTTTCAGCAGGAATTCATGGTCCTTTTGCAACGCGTCGCATGCGTGAGCCAAGCTGGCTGGAACTTGCGGCACCTTCTTGATCTCGGCGGGCGACAGTTCGTAAAGGTTCTTGTCCATAGGCTCGCCCGGATCGGTCCGGTTCTGGATGCCGTCCAAGCCCGCCATCAGCATCGCGGCGAACGTCAGGTACATATTGCAGGATGGGTCCGGTGGGCGGTACTCGATGCGTTTGGCTTTCGGGCTTGGCGAATATGTCGGGATGCGGATGGCCGCACTGCGGTTGCGCGAGCTGTACGCGAGGTTGACAGGGGCCTCGAAGCCGGGCGTCAGCCGTTTGTAACTGTTGACGGTTGGGCTGGCGAACGCGCACAGCGCGTGGGCGTGCTTGAGCAGGCCGCCGATGTAGTGCAAGCACAGTTTGCTGAGGCCGGCGTATTCGTTGCCCGCGAACAGCGGCTTGCCTTTCTTCCACAGGCTTTGATGCGTATGCATGCCCGAACCGTTGTCGCCGAACAGAGGTTTCGGCATGAAGGTGACCACCTTGTTGTGCCGTTTGGCGACGTTCTTGGTGATGTATTTGTGCAGCATCATGTTGTCTGCCATCGTCACGAGTTCGTCGAAGCGCAGATCGATTTCCGCCTGGCCAGCGGTGCCGACCTCGTGGTGTTCTTTTTCCACCTTCAAGCCGCAGTCTTTCATCACCATGATCATTTCATTGCGGACATCCACCAGCGTGTCGTTGGGTGGGACGGGGAAATAGCCTTCCTTGTGCCGGATCTTGTTGCCGAGGTTGGGGAATTCCTCGCGGCCGGTGTTCCAGATACCTTCGTTGGAGTCGATGTAGTAGTAGCCACTGTGGGAATTCTGGTCGTAGCGCACATCGTCGAAGATGAAGAACTCCGGTTCAGGTCCAAAGTAGGCCGTGTCTGCGATGCCCGTCTGCTTCAAATAGGCCACGGCCTTGCGGGCGACGTTGCGCGGGTCGCGCGAGTATGGCTCGCGGGTAATCGTGTCCACCGCATCGGCCACGATGCTGAGCGTCGTAACCTGCGGGAACGGATCGATTATCGCCGTCGCCGGATCGAGGATCAACAGCATGTCGCTGGCTTCGATTGATTTCCAGCCTCGGATGGAGGAACCGTCGAACCCAAGTCCCGCCTCAAAGGTTTCCTCTTCCAGTTCCGCGACGGGCATGCAGAAATGTTGCCACGTTCCGAGGAAATCGCAGAACTTGATGTCCACAAGTTGCACGTTCTTGGTCTTACACAGTGCCAATACTTCTTTTGCTGTCATGTTTTTTTCTCCTCGCCGCACAGTGACATCGAGTCACCGTGCCTCCTTAATTTGGATTTGGTTTGGTTTGTCCTGCGGCCGCTACACGGCCTGCTCGCCGCGCTCGTCCGTTCGGATGCGGACGGCATTTTCGATCGGCAATACAAAAATCTTTCCGTCGCCGATTTTCCCTGTCTTCGCTGTCCTCAAAATCGCGCTGACCGCCGCCTCCACAGCGCCATCGGGCAGCACAATTTCCAACTTGAGCTTGGGCAAAAAATCAACCGTGTACTCGCTGCCTCGGTAGATTTCGGTGTGTCCCTTTTGGCGTCCAAAGCCTTTGACTTCACTGACCGTCATGCCCTCGACACCAACGCCCGATAAGGCCTCTTTCACGTCCTCGAGCTTGAACGGTTTGATAATCGCCTCGATTTTCTTCATGAGTTATCTCCTCGATGCGGCGGCAAATACTAGAGAACCGCCTACGGGCTGTAAACAGAAAAAACAGACTTCCGCTCTTCTCTCCAGCATCACACCAAGGGCGCTTATGATCGGAAGTACAACGCAGGCCAGCAGTCGATATGCCAGCGCGGCGATACAAGAATTGCGAAGGGCATCTAACAGACGCCGGCATAGGTAATTGTGTTGAACTCCACGTTGATGGGTGCAGGAACCGAACGCACGGCCACTGCATTGTTTTGCTCACGCTGGGCAAAATCAAGCGCCCAGTTTGCACGGGACGGATCGGAGCGAATTCAGGGAAGCGCTGGCGTGGTCGTGACAGCGATTCGATTGTGCACCTGCTTCACGCCTCTCACCGCGCGCGCAGTCGCCTCGGCCCGCCAAGCTGCTGCCTGAGTCGGAGCGACGCCGCGGAGCGTCACAATTCCGTCGCTCACTTCAATGACGACGCCCGCTGACTCGCCCGGAATTTCCGCAGCAAGGCGCCGGCGGATTTCAAACCCGATGGCTTCGTCGGCGTGCGTCTCATCGACGGTGACGCCTTGGCTCATGGCGCGAAATGCAGGAGTTGCGGGGACAGGTTGTTCGGATGGCGTTTGTCGCGCGCATCCTGCAGTGAGAAACAAAAAAAACAGGCACAAACTGCGATTCATGAATCCACAGTGGAATTTTTTCTCTATTGGTGCTCGGGGGGGGATTTGAACCCCCACGCCTTTCGGCATACGCCCCTCAAACGTACGTGTCTGCCAGTTCCACCACCCGAGCTTTGTCCTCAGCAAGCGGCGGGCTTGCCAACACGCGCATAAAATAGTTGGAAACATCTGCCCCAGCAAGTTAAAATGACTCCGCTATGTCCGGCCATTCCAAATGGGCGAAGGTTAAGCGCTACAAGGGCGCACTCGACGCCAAGCGAGGCAAGATTTTCTCCAAGCTGGCAAAGGAGATTTCCGTTGCCTGCAAACACGGCGGCGGCGATCCCGGCTTCAACCCGCGTTTGCGCACGATTCTGATGAAAGCGCGCGCCGTCAACATGCCCGCCGACAACATCGACCGCGCCATCAAGCGCGGCACTGGCGAACTGCCGGGCGTCGTTTACGAGGAAGTCACCTACGAAGGGTACGCCACGGGAGGCGTTGCGTTGCTCGTCGATGTGCTGACCGACAACAAGAACCGCATCGCCGCCGAGATCCGCATCATCTTCACCAAGCACGGCGGCCACATGGCGGGCGCGAACGCCGTCAAACATCTGTTTCACCGCAAAGGCCAGATTGTCGCCCCCAAGGGCAGCATCTCCGAAGATGACCTGATGACGCTCGCCTTGGAAGTCGGCGCCGAAGACATGACCACCCACGATGACAGTTACGAAATCATCACCGACCCGCACCAGTTCGAAGCCGTCGACAAGGCGCTTGAAGCAAAGTCCATCAAGCTGCAGTCCGCAGAAGTGACGTACCTGCCGATGTCGCCGGTACCGGTCACGGATGAAAGAACGGCGCGGGCAGTCTTGGCTCTTGTCGAAGCGCTGGAGGACAACGACGACGTTCAAAACGTCTACGCCAACTTCGACATCCCCGACGAAATTCTCGAAAAGGTCTCCGCCGCTGCCGCCTGATGAAAATCCTCGGGGTCGATTCGAGCCTTCGCTCGACAGGCTTCGGCCTCATCGAGGCAAACGGCTCGCAACTCACCCCGATTTGTCACGGCCACATCAAGAATCCACCAACGTTGCAGCCTTCGCGGTGCTTGATTCGCATCGGCGACGCTCTCGCCAACCTGATTCGGCAGCAGAAACCGGACGTGATGGCTGTCGAAGGACTTGTTTACGTCCAAAACACGAAGATCGCCCTTACGCTTGGTCAGGTCCGCGGCGTCGCTATCGCCGTCGCCGCGCAGAACGGGTTGGAGATTTACGAATACGCCCCGCGTAAAGTAAAACAGGCCGTGACCGGACTGGGCGGCGCCGGCAAAACGCAGGTCGGCCACATGGTCAAAGCATTGCTCGGATTGAAACAAACGCCGCAACCGGACGCTGCCGATGCCCTAGCCATCGCAATCTGCCACTCTCAGTGTTGTCGCGGCATCCAGATCAAGCCGCCGAAGCAGGTTTGATCCATGGATCGGCGCGCATAAACACCAGTTCGCTCGATCGAGGACTCAGCCCGGCCGAGGCGACTTCCCGTAGTGCGGCGCGAAGTCGAAAACGTGAAATCATCTGGCGTGTGGGACGGGAACTCTTCGTGAAAGATAGCAGCCACGAGACCGCCAGCTCGACGATCATGTTTTCAGGCGGAGGGTACGTGATCTGCGAATTAGAAGCGTTGAATGGGACGGTCTGCGAGAGATCGATAAGGCGGCACACTAACTCCAAATACCAATTCAGGATTAGATCTGTAACATTGTTTGTCATCGAGCGCGAGGGCTAAGCCCACCAACGCACCCAAATCAAACTCAAAAACCAAGCTTGCTGAAACAAAGTCCTAGATTTTCCGTCCTTGTTCGCTAGAATTTTGTCAGGCGCCGGGCTGATCACATTCAGACATGAAAGAATACTTGGATCTCGTTCAGCTCCTTTTGGAAGAGGGGACGCACAAGCACAGCCGCACCGGAATCGATACGATTTCGTATTTCGGGGCGCACTACAGGGTGGATCTCTCCAAAGGGTTCCCGCTGCTGACCACCAAGGAGGTCAACTATCCGTCGGTGTTGCACGAATTGCTCTGGTATCTCTCGGGCGAAGATCACATCCGCAACCTCCGCCAGCACACCAAAATCTGGGATGCTTGGGCGGATGAAGAGGGCAACATTGACACCGCTTACGGCCGCTATTGGCGCCGCTTTCCGCACCCCTACAAGAACGAACAGGGCCAATGGCAAATCCGCGAGGTGGACCAGATTCAGTACGTCCTCGACACGCTGCGCAAAGAACCGACCAGCCGCCGCATGGTCGTGACGGCGTGGGAACCGGGCAACGCTACGACGAGCAAGTTGCCGCCCTGCCATTACAGCTTCGTTTTCAACGTGCAGGGCGATAGACTGAGTTGTCACCTCACGCAACGTTCGGGCGACATCGCGCTGGGTATCCCGTTCAATCTCGCTGCCTACGCCGCATTGACACAGATGATCGCGCAAGAGGTCGGCTTGCAGGTCGGGTGGTTTAGCCACACCATTGTTGATGCGCACGTCTATACAGCCCGTCCCGGCAGCGGTCTGATCGAATACGACCACGTGCCGGGCCTGCGTGAGCAATTGAAGCGCGAACCGCGACCGTTGCCGAAGTTGATCATCGCGGGGAAGCCTTTCGACGAACTGAAGTTTGAAGATTTCAAGTTGGAAGGCTACAACCCGCACCCCAAGATCAAATTCAAGGTCGCAGTATGAGTCACGCGCAAAGCGCGATGAAGATCGTGCTCATCGCCGCACTGGCTGAAGATGGCACGATCGGGAGCGAGGGCAAAATTCCCTGGCATATCAGCAACGACCTCAAACGTTTCAAACGGCTGACGATGGGCCATCCGGTCATCATGGGCCGCAGAACATATGAGTCCATCGGCAAACCGCTGCCGGGCCGCACCAACATCGTGCTGACCCGCAACCCGCGCTTTCAAGCGCCTGCGGACGTTCACGCATTCCCCAATCTCGACGCAGCGCTTGGTTTCTGCCGACAAGAGCAGGCGCAGGCCGTGTTCGTCATCGGCGGCGCGGAAATCTACCGACAATCCATTGACCGTGCCGATACTTTGCTGTTGACGCATGTGCACAAAGAGATCAGCGGCGACGCGAAATTTCCCGAACTCGACCGCTCGCAGTGGATGGAGGTCTCGCGTCAAGACGCTGAGGACCATTCGTTTGTCGAATACGCCCGACGCGCGCCATGACCAACAGCACTCGTCACGCCCGTGGCGTGATCCAATTTCTCGGAACGTCCGACGGTTTGCCGTCCGCTGTCCGCTACCACACTTCGCTGCTGCTGCGGCTGGCAGGCAAAACCATCCTGCTCGACTGCGGCGAACCTTGCAGTCACACGCTGAAGCAAATCGGCGTGGACTTCAACGCGATCGACGCCGTGGTCATCACGCACACCCACAGCGATCACGTCGGCGGATTCCCGATGCTGCTGCAATCCATGTGGCTGGAACAACGGATGCGACCGCTGCCGGTCTGGATTCCTCGCAGCGCGATTCGTCCGCTGCAACAATGGTTGCAAGCCTGTTACCTCTTCGACGAAGAACTGCCGTTTCGCATCCGGTGGCACCCACTGACGGAAACGGCGCTGGCGCGGATCGGGCCGGTGCGGTTGCGTGCTCGCCGCACGACGCATCTCGACCATACCAGATCCCGGTTCGCAAAGAAGTATCCGCGCGTCGGATTCGACGCGTTTTGTGTTTGCCTCGAAGGCGGAGGCAAACGCATTGGTTACTCGGCCGATCTGGGAAGTCCGCAAGACCTGCGCCCGCTGTGCGCCGCACCGCTCGACGTTCTGGTCGTCGAGTTGGCGCATTTCCACCCGGACCGGTTGGTGGACTTTCTTCGACCGTGCGACGTCCGGCACGTCATTGTCACCCACATGTCACGCCGCGTGCGGGCGCGGCTGCGCGAAGTGAAAGCACGCTTGCGAAGTCTGCGCCCGAAGAAAATCACATATGCCAGTGATGGCGACGTGATCCGGTTCTGAGCGCGCTCCCCGTCACACCCACTTCTGCTGACCGAGCAGAGGTCCGGAGATCTTGTCGCGCTCTCCCCGGTTGGTCGCCAGCGACCGACCGCCATCACAATGCAGATTGAAGGGATGCGACCCCGCCGAACAGCGTGCTAACGGTTTGCCATCCCATCTTTCGATTGATTTCTGTGTTCACGCTCATGGTTGGGGGCGAAATATCCGGGCGTGAACGCGCTCTCGTCGGAGTGGCGCAAGACGCTGATGTGCTCAGCAATGCGTTTTTTTCAGAATGCTGGTTACCGGGGCATGTACAACATGGACTTATGGAGGATTCGAGAAATCAAGGCAGTCCCATCGAAGCGTTCACCACTTGATTTCATGGGAAAAGAAGAATTGGCAGCGAACCTATTTCGGGTGACGCAAACAGAAGCCAAAATTAAGAATGACGGAATCAGAGGCCAACCGAGATTGGAGGCCACTGCCGAAGAAGTTGGTCAAAAAGTGCGCAAGAGCATGATTGAGATAAGCGGGAGCACGCCACAGCACCTGCCGCCAGCGGAAGACATTCACATCGTCAAAAAAGATCTGAAACAGGCACATAAGGAGTTTAGAAAGATGGCCAACTACCGCCACCTGCATAATAGAGTGACAATGTCACCATAGTTCCGCCTGTTTCCAAAAGGCGGCGATCAGGGAAGGGCGGCGGCGCATGCGCCGCAGG
>Ga0326727_10010607_pt1 | contig 21869 bp, 10 predicted proteins | sample MB2enrmetagenome_FD_207643 | JGI IMG/M metagenome (GOLD analysis project Ga0326727, IMG submission 207643) | Lab enriched peat soil microbial communities from McLean, Ithaca, NY, United States - MB29MY | ecosystem: Environmental > Terrestrial > Soil > Wetlands > Peat | place: USA: New York...
CAATCTCGCGTCGCCAAGGTCGAGGTGGTCGGCCACGTCGAGGTCGTCGCCGTAGTCCACGAGGATCACCAGGCGGCGGACGCCCGACAGGTCCAGGCTGATCGGATGAACCGCGTCCTTGTCGTTGCCGCTCACCGTGGTGTCCAGCAGGACCTTGTCGTCGCCGCGGATCACCAGGCGGACGTGGCCGCGAGGGCGGACGTCGTCGTCGATGCCGGCCACCGCCTCGAAGCGGCTGAACCGGCCCGGCAGGCGATAGATCATCTCGGTGCGGCTGTGCAGCCACAGTCCCTTGGCGTAGGTCTTGCCGCCGATCCGCAGCGGCTTGGATTCCATGTTCTGGTCCTGCCGCGGCCGGAAGAGTTCCAGCCGGGAAGGCAGTTCTTTCTCCATGCCCCAGAGCGGGGTGTATACGGCCGAGTCGGGCACGAGGTCGCTGAGAAAGACGATCTTGCCGCGCGACAGGTCGGCGGCAGCGAGCTGCTCCGGGCCGCGGCGGACGGTCCGGCCGCCCGCGGTGATCCACTCCCAATGGTCGGAAAACGCCAGCCCGCGGACCGACCAGCGCGAACCCCCGGCATCCAGCACGGTATACGCACCCTCGGGCGTCGGCCCGCCGGCGGCGGCGTGGTAGTAAATCAGGCCGTAGACCTTGCTGCGCTTGACTTCCAGCGGCTCGCCGTCCAGCTCGAAGTGGGCCTGCACGGCGGTCACGTCGCCCAACACGCCCTTGTGGTAGTCCAAGCTGTCGGCCTTGGCCACGACGAGCATGTCGCTTTGGGCCTTCAGGGCGAGGATGCGGGCCCACTGGGCGGCCAGGGCCTCGGGGCCCGCCAGGAAACGGACCGCGGCGACTTCGTGGACCGGCAGCTCGAGCACGTCGCCGCCGGCCAGTGCGATCCGCGCGCGGCCCTCGTGGACCGTGTATTCCTCGGCCGCCAGCGCCGAGCCCTCGACCAGGTCGATCCAGACCTTGGCTGGCGGCGGCAGCGGCTTGGACCGCGCGGAGAGCGAGGCCACCTTGGCTAGGTCCAGCGACACGCGGCCCGACGAGGTCTCGACGGTCACCTGCTTGGCGTCCAGCCCGATGAGCCGGCCGGCCAGCCGCGGGCCTTCCAGCGGCTGCACCTCGAAGTCCGGCGGGGCGGACAGCAACAGGGCCAGGATCATGGGGAACATGGTAGAGCCCTCACCCTAACCCTCTCCCGGCGGGAGAGGGGACGTTGCGAAGTGCCAACTCTCACTTGTTCTCACTTCCTTCTTCCGTAGCGAGTTTGCGAAAGTATTGCTCGACGATGTCGCGGTAGTGGGCGGGGAACTCGCGGCCCAGGTGTTGCACGGCTTCCTCGCGCTCCTTGGGCGGCAGGTCGCCCCAACCGCTCTTGCTGCCGATATTCTTGCGGGCGACGTCGCCGGCGCCGCGGGCGGCCGGCAGGAAACTGTTGGGCGCCGGACGCGTGGACTGGGACCCGCCGCCGCTGCCGGACCCCTGCTGCTGCTTCTGTTGGTCCTCGATCTTCTTGATCATCTTGTCCAGCGATTCGATCACGCCGTCCTCGACCTTGCGGACCTTGGGGCCGGCGCGGCCCAGGTCCAGCCGCCGCTCGATGTCGTCCATGCGCCGCGCGATGTGGTCCAGCGTGTCGGCCTCCAGCCCCTTCAAGTCGGCTTGCATCAGCAGGGCCACGGCGATATAGCGCCGCGGGCTGCCCTCGGCGCCGTCCAGCAGGCGGTCGACCGCCTGCAGGCCCTGCTCCTTCTGCAACAGTCGATGATACGCCACGCCCTGGTAGAAGAGCAACTCGGCGGGGGCGGCCACGTCCTCGGGCTTCAGGCCGGCCAACTGCTCCAGGGCCTCGTCGAACCACGAGCCCTGCACCAGCCACCGCCCGTAGAGCAGGCGGAGATTGGCGGCCTCCAAAGGCGGCGTCTTGGGGTCGGTCAGCCACGCCTGGGCGGGCAACACGCCCCGGGCAGGCGGCTTGGCGCACATCTCGACCAGGCGCGCCGCCCGTGGATCGGTCAGGGCGAATGTGGCCGCCAGCCGATCGAGCAGCTCCAGACCGCTGGTCTTTTCGGAGATGCCCGCCCAAACGGCTTCGGCCTTGACCCGGGCGCCGGCGTCCGCGCCCGCGCCGGCCAGCCACGCGACGGCCCGGGCCCGCACGTCTTCGGCCCGCGGCAACTGCCACGCCGGCGTCTTCGGGATTGCCTCGGGCGACGGCAGCGCGGCCAAACACGCAGCGGCGACGGCCAGGAGCGGCACACAGGCCACCGCCAATGGAAATCTGAAATCCGAAATCCGAAATCGGAAAGCTCGCTCCATGGCTACTTCCTCCTGCTTCACGTTCATTGGTTCTTCCCGAGCTCCAGGTCTCGGGTCACACGATGGATACGTTGCTCTTGCTCGGCCAGCCGCCGCAGGGCGTCCAGCAGCTCGTCCTGCCGCGCGTCCTCGCCCTGGATCAGCTTCGAGTAGCGCTCGGTGCGGCGATTGACCCGCATCTGCAGCGCACGGATCATCTTCAATTCGGCCAACAGGTCGATCAGCGGCGGGTCCTGGGGCGGGCTGGGCGGCGACGGCTGCGGCTTGTTCTTCTTGTCCTGGTCCTGCTGCGCCTTCTTCAGGGCCTCGATGATCTCTTCCAGGGCCGCGATGATGTCCCGCTCGATGCCTTGCGTGCTGATCCCCTCCTTGCTGTTCTCCACCATGCCCCGCGCCAGCCGGTAGACCACCTGCTGCATGTCCTCGCGGACTTGCTGGACGGCCTCGGGCAGGGCCACCGCGCTGCCCTCCTCGCGCAAGAGCGTCAGGGCCTTGTCCACCTCGACGACGATCAAGCTTTCCTTGTTGCTGAGCTTGCCCGATTCGATCTCGTGGTTGTGGTCGCGCCGCGGCACGGGGACCTGGTCGAGCCGGACGGTGCCGTCGTAGACCTCGCGCTGCATGCGGAGCATCTCGCGGAAGCGGGCTTCCAGCATGGCCAGGAAGCGTCTGATCTCCTCCTCGCGGAGCTGGCGGAGGATGGCTTCGAGCTCGGCCTTGGCTTGCTCCAGCTCGCGGAGGGCCTTTTCCTGCTCCTCGACGGCCCCGTTCCGCTTGGCCTCGTCCAGCCGCTTCTTGGCTTCCTCCATCCGCTCTCGGGCGGCCTCGAGCCGCTTGCGGACCGGGTTCTCGTCCTGCGGGCTCGGATTCTGGGCCTGGCTGTCGTCCGGTTGGTCGCCCGGTTGAGCTTGACCTTGCCCCTGTCCGCTGCCCTGGCCTTTTCCTTGGCCTTTGCCCTTGCCTTCGCCTTTGCCTTCGCCCTTCCCTTCGCCCTTGCCCTTGCCTTCGCCTTTGCCCTTGCCTTCGCCTTTGCCTTCGCCCTTCCCCTCGCCCTTGCCCTTCCCTTCGCCCTTCCCTTCGCCCTTGCCCTCACCTTTGCCCTTGCCTTCCCCCTTGCCCTCACCTTTGCCCTTGCCTTCGCCTTTGCCTTCGCCGCTAGGGTTGTCTTTTGCCTGGGTCTTTCCCTCGCCCTTGCTTCCATCGGGTTTGCCAGTGCCTGCCTTGCCACCGTTTTCCTCGTTGGCCTGGATGTCCTTGGCCAGTTTGCCGGTCTTGCCGGCAAGCCCGCCCTGCTGGGTGGAGAGGTTCTTGGCATCGTCGCCACCGGCGGTGCGGCCCTGGACGTCCTTTTGTTCCTGGATGATGCGGTTGAGGCGCTCGAGGTACTTTCGGTAGCGGGCCTTTTCCGATTCGATCCGCTTGGCGCGATTCTCGCTCAGCAGCAGCTCCAACAAGGCCTTGAGGTCCTCGTCAACCCGGGCTTGGCCGTCCAAGGCGGTGGAGAACTGGTCTTTCTGCAGCCGTTGGATAATTTCCTCGAGGTTCTGATGGATCTGCCGCTGGCCGCTTTCCTTGAGGGTCTTTTCGATCAGGACCGCGCGGCGGGGGTCGCTGGACTTGGTCAGGTCGCGCATCCGCACCAGCACCTTTTCCAGCTCCTGGAACTGCCCCTCCAGGAGTTGCTCATCCTGGGCGAGGTTGCCGGCGTTCTTGGCGTCGGGTTTTGCGGGCCCGGCGGGGTCGGCCTTCGGCTTGGGGTCCACCCCCAGCGCAACGACCGACGCCAGCAACAGCCCGAGCACACCCGCCACGGCCGCCAGTGCGAGCAAGCCCTTGCGACCGGACACGTTTTCGGCGGTTCCGCAATCCACAGCAGGTCGTCCAGCCATGACTATTCCTCCATTAAGTCGCGGACCGATTGTTTCTGGCGTTCCTTGGTCCGCTTGATGATCTGTTCCTGCTTCTCGATCAGGGCGCGGAGGTCTTGGACCACCTGGTCGAAGTCCTCCAACTCGGCCATGCGTTTGAGGACGCGGTGCATGGCCAGGAGAATCTCGTCGGCCTGTTGGGCGGCGGCGTCGCGGCGCTTGGGGCCGGCCGCCAGGTCTGCCACCGCGGCCTGCAACGTCTCCAGCCGCCGCTCCAACGCGGAGAACATGTCCGTAACGATACGGTGCAGCGGTTCGGCGATGCCCGTGCCGAGCCGTTCCTTGAGCTCCTCCGTATCGATGCGGTTGTTGGCGAGCTGCTGGCGGATGTCGTCGAAGGCTTCGGCCACTTCCAGCGTTTCCTGGGCGTTCTTGCGGCAGCCCTGCAGGGCTTGCAGCACGCGTTCGGTGCGGCGGGCGGCCAACTCGGCGGGCGACAAGTCGGGGACCACGGGTGGCTTGTCGCCCGGCTCGGCGCCCGGTTCGGCGGCCGGCCTCTTTTCCGCCGCCCTCACCCCCGGGTGCCCGCTTGCGGGCGCCTCTCCCGGAGGGAGAGGGGAGACCTGTTTGGCGGCCGCTCCGCCCACCTGTTTGGCGGCGGGTTTCGCAGCGCTGGCCGGCGCAAAGTCCATCCGCAACAGCAAGTCCCGAGTCTGGGCCACTTCCTGGATGATCACCTCGAACCGCTGCCGCAAGACCAGCTCGCGGGCCTCCAGCAGGGTCCGCAGCTCATCGGGCGAGACCACGTCCAGCCCCCACGTCTCGGTGCTGCCAATGTTCGGCCCCTGGCCCAGGGTGCAGGCGTCGGCCGCCTTCACCACCAGCGACAGCTTCTGGCCGCGGAGGACCTTCAGGTCCCGCGCCTCCAAAGCCGCCTCCGGCGGCGGCGAGTATTCGGTCGGACGCTTCGCCAGCGCGGCCAATGGAACCGTCACCGGCTTCCCCTGGTCCACCGTACACTCGAACCACACCCGGTCGATCCCGTAGTCGTCGGTGATCTTTCCGGCCAACGGCAACCGGGCCTGCGGCGTGATCGCCGGGCCGATCCCCGCCAGGCGGACGGCCAGTTGCGGGGGATCGTCCGGCACGGCCGACAGCACCAGCGGGATCGGCTCGCGGCTCTTGATCCCGTCCGCGTCGTGTAACGTGAACAGCAGCGTGGTATCTTGCTTGAGCGGCTCGAGCGGGAGGTCGACCTGGATGGCCTCGCCGCCCAGGGCGCCGGCCTCCAAGGAGCGCGGGCCGGGCGGGGCCTTCTGACCCGGATAGTCGATGGCCACCAAGCGCAGCGGCTTGTTGGCCCGGCCGTGCACCACCAGTCGCGTGCCCAGCGGCACCGGCATCGCGCCGGCTACCGGCAGCGTGCGCGGTTGGCGGCCCATGTAGTCCGGGTAATGGTGTTCCAGCTCGAGCTCGACGAACGTGGGGTTGGGCACGACCAGGATCTTCAGGCCGTGGAGGGAGAAATCGCCCCCTTTGATGTCGAAACGGATCGGGGCCAGGATGCCTTTGAACGCGTAGCCGTATTCTTGGAGGACTTCGGCGGCAGCGGCCCCAACGCCGAGCCGCTTCATGAATTGCCGTTTCCGCGGCCCGCCTTCGATGCGGTAGCGCAGCTCGACCTCCTGGGGCAGGATGGCCACCGGCGTATCGCCGTGGAAGGCCTGCACAACCAGGTCGAAATCGGCCCCGCTGGCCACCTTGGCCTCGCCGTTGGCATCGAAGCCCACCGCCTCGAGCCGGATCTTCCGCGGCCAGAGCCGATCGGCCAAGAGCAGGTTTCGCTGGACCCACACGTCCAGGGACTCGGGGGTCAGCAGGGCGAAGCCCGCGATGATCGCCGCCAGGCAGGCGGCGACCGTCGCCTTCCGCCCCAAGGGCATCGGATCGAAGACCTGCCGCAGGCGGAGGTCGGTCAGCCGCCGGTCGGCCTCGCGGCAAGTGCGGGCGAGCATTTGCGGATTGTAGCCCGCCTCCTCCGGCGGCCTGGGCACCAGCAGCACCGAGGTGAGCAGGCTGTCCTCGAGTTGGGGGAAGCGGCGTTCCAGCAGCATGGCCATGCTGCTGGCGGGCAACGGCGCCAGCAGGCGGCTGACGACGAGGCGCAGCAGCACGGCCAGCAGGACCCCCGCGGCGGCGGCCAGCAGCAGCGCGCGGACAATCGCGGGCGGCTCGAAAAACCAGTCGATGGCCAGGCTCGCCCAGAAGGCCATGCCCAGCCAGGCGGCCGAGGCGGCCAGCCCTTCCAGCCAGACGTAGCGGCGGATCGCCCGCCGCAGCCCGTCCAGCCTGGCCTGGGCGGCGGCGGAAACGCGCGGCCGGTCGTAGGTTTCAAGCACGGACATGTCACGCCAACTTTGCTAAACGGCGAAGCAACCACTCCAGACACAGCGCCCCGCACAGGGCAATCATCATCCACCGCAGCCAATCTTCTTCCCACTTGGGGTCCGGGGCGACCGGCACCACTTCGGTGAGGCTGCGGCCTTCCAGTTTCGCCACCAGCGAATCGGGCGTCGAGGCGGCCAGGGCCGCGGTCAGCTCCGGGTAATAGGTCCCGTCGGTCTTGGCCGCGATCTGCCGCAAGAGCGCGGTGTTGCGCTGCGGGTTCTCTTCTTCGAGCTTGGGCATCACGACGTGTACGGAGCGCGTCAGCACTTCTTCCCGGCTTTCGGGGATGGCCAGCTCCAGGCGGTACTCGCCCTCTTTGAGGACGGGGAACTGGCCGAGGTAGGTGCCGGCGCGGCTGGGGTCGGCCAGCAGCTTGACGCCGGCCGGCACGCCCCCGTTGCGCGACACCTGCAGCGACACGCCCGGCAGGCCGAGCGGATCGAGCCGGGAGTTGGTCAGTTGCGCGCGGACCTCGACCGTGCTGCCCACCAGGTAGTGGTCCTGGCCGACCAGCAGCACGCCGCGGGTGGACTGCCGCAGCAACCGCCCTTGCGAGACGTGCCGGATGAGCTTCGTGTAAAGCTGCTCGAAGGCGGTCGTCTCGACGCGGCGGAGCCGCCACAGCTCGCCGCTGCCCATGTAGAACACGCGACCCGAGCCGTAGAACTGCTCGGCAAAATACACCGGCTGCTTGCCCGCCTGGGCGGTGCGCGGGTCGGAGAACCGGGCCAGCACGGTGGCGCCGGGTTTCGGGCCGCGGACCGGGCAGAAGCCGAACACCCCGGGAAAGTCCGCCCAAGCCCGCGCGGACGCCGCCGCCGTCTCGCCCAGCCAGAGATACTCCGCCTCCGCGCCCTCCCGGGTGAATTCCAACGGCCACGGCTCGCTCGCCGCGTAAGTCATGCTGCTGCGCGCAGACAGGTAGCGGTGGAACTCGACCGGGTAGAGGTTGCGGATCTTGACCTTCTCGGGGTCCTGGACCCAACCCTCCACCGCCCGGCCCGTGTAGACCGGCCCCGCCACCACGATCAGTCCGCCCCCCTGGTCGCCCACCCAGCTTTCCAGCAGATCCACCTGCCCGGGACCCAGGGCCTTCCAGTCCGGATCGAAGCCCACGATGCAATCGTAGGCGTACAACTCGTCGCGCTGGGCGGGAAACTCGTCCAGGATCTTGTTGGCTTCCTGGGAGATCCCTTCCTGGCCGGACTGCAGCAGGATGTCCACCGTGGTCGTGCGGTCGCGGTAGAGCAGCGGGCGGAGGTACTGGTAGTCGCGCATCGGCCCACCGGCCAGCAGCAACACGTGGTTCTTGCGGTCGACCACTTCCACCTCGGCCTCGAGGAACTTGCCCAGCGGGCTGGTGTCGCCGGGCGGGGCCTGGACGCGGAAGCAGAGCGTGCGGCGGCCCGTCTTCTCCGAGCTCAGCTCGAACTTGACCGGCAGGATCTCGCCGTCGCCGGCCAGTGTGACCGGCCGGCCGTCGATCCGCTGCCCCTTGCCGCGCTCGCGGGGATCCTTGCCGGCCGGCCCCTCCCGGGACAACAACTCGACCTGGACCGTCCGCCCGGCCAGTCCCTGGCCTTGCACGAACCCGGTCACGGTGTAGCGGTCGCCGGGGTAGGCGCGGGCCGGGGCCTTGAAATCGTAGACCCGCACCGTGGCCGGCCGCCGCTCCGAGCCCACGCCGATGGTGTGAATGTTCAGCGGGGGCCGGGCCTGCCGGGCCATCTCCACGGCCAGCTCAGGGGACACGCCCGCATTCTGCCCCCCGTCGCTGATGACCACGATACCCGCGATCGGCGAATTCCGCTCGTCGCGGATGAGCTGCTCGAGGGCCTCGCCCATCCGTGTCTCGGTGCCGCGGGGCTGGAGGACTTCTCGCCAGACCGGCGGCCGAGCCGGGGCCGTGGGGGCGCCGGCCCCGCTGTCCCCGGGATGCAATCCCGGGGCTTTCTCTCCCTGCTCGTCCGTCTTGCCGCGCGACCAATGCCCATCAACCAGAGACCAATGGCCGCCCTCGCCTTCCTCGTCGATCTTGTCCAGCACCACGGCCCGGTCGCGCTCCAGGGCGTTGTTGAACTGCTGGACGACCACGTCGTGCGTCTTGCGGAGCCGGGCGAGAAAGTCGGTCTGCTCCAGCGCGGCGGCCACCTGCTGTAAGCGGGTCAGGCCGCCTTCCGCCAATCCCCGGGCTGACGCCCGGGGCTCGCTCCCCCCTCCACCCCCGGCCTCCCGGCCGTCCACGCGGTTCATGCTCATGCTCGTGTCCACCAGCAGCAGCACCCGGCTGTTGTGCACGATTTCTTTCGAGCACCGCCATTGCGGCTGCAAATAGAGGAACAGCAGGCCCACGAACGTCGCCGTCCTGAGGAGCGTCAACAGCCAGCTCAGCCAGGCCGGCAGCTCGGCGGCGTCGCGCTGGTACATCGCGCGGACGAAGATCAAGATCAGCAACAGCACGCCAATGGGCAGGATCCAATCGGCGTTCGACTGGATGCGTCCCCATTCAAAGCGGGTGGTGACGAGTTCATCGGCCAGCAAACCGAGCGACCCGCAGAGTGCCCCGACAGGCGTCATGGGGCACCTCCTTCCGCGGCGACCCTGCCCAGCGACCCGGAGGGTGCCCCGGGGGCTGTCCCGGCGGACGCCCCGGCCGTGGCCCGCCCCACGAGATGATAACTCGCCGACCATGCCAGGATCTGCTCGACCATCAACAGCACCACGAGCGCGTACAGCAGCAGATCACTCAGGTTCCGCCCGCCCGCTTCCCCCAAGTCGGTCTGGAAGCTGGCGGCCTGCTCGAAATCGTACTTCACCCCCGGCGAGAGCCGGGCGGCCAGGTCCGGGCCGAATAGGGCCTTCAGGTCGCCTTCCGCCGGATCGACGTTGACGGCCAGGTGGCGGACCTCGGGCTTGCCCGTGGTCTTGGTGAGCTGCACCTCGTAGAAGCCGCTCCGCTCGGTGTGCGGCAGGGTGGCCGCCAGTTGGCCGTCGCCGCCGCGGACCGCATCGACGGCGCTGGAGGCGGCCGGATCGCCGCCGGGCGGCACGAAGCGGACCTGCGGCTGGTAGGGACCGTCCAGCTTCACCACCAGCGGCTCGCCGACCACGTGCGCCGCTGCTTCCGCCGGCCTCCGTGACAGGTAGGCGCACAGCTCGCGGACGATCAACGGGAAGGAGCCGGTCTCATTGCTGGCGGCCCAGTTGTTCCAGCCCGCCGGGGTGGCCGTATCCGGAGCGGCGGTCGAGAGGAAGGCCAGCACGCGCCCCTTGCCGAAGCTCCGCTCGACCAGCAGCGGCGCACCGCCGCGGAGCCAGAGGATCGTCTCGACCGGGCTGGCGGCCTTCGGCTTCCAATCTTTCGCGACACTGAAATAGCGGTGGACCAGGACCGCGCCCAGGTGTTCGTTACGGTGCTTGCCCAGGTAGCGGAACAGGAAATGATCCTCGCCCTGCATGTCGGGGTTTTTTTCCAGCGGGCTGGGCGCGAGGTCGGCCGGCCCGCCCAGGGCAAGCGGAAACAACCCCTTGCCGTCGCGATAGAGTTCGCGGTTGACGAAATCGCTGCGGCTTTGCTCGCCGAGGAAGAAGGCCACGCCGCCGCCCGCGGCCGCGTAGCGCTCCAGGGCCTCGACGGCCGCGCGGTCCAGGCGGTCGAAATTGGCCAGGAGCACGGCGCCGAATTCGTCCAGCGGATGGCCGGCCAGGAAGCGCGGATCCTCGATCCGCGGCCGCACGCCGGTGCGCACGCGGCCGCCGGGCGCCAAGGCCCAGTCGAGATACCTGGCGTCGCGGAAACCCGGGCCGCCGTCCACCAGCAGCACCGGCATCTCCACGGGCAGGTCGACGACCGCGTAGCGGGAGTTGTCGGCGGCCACCGCATCCGCCTCCAGGTGGGCGGCCAGGCGGTGTTGGCCCGACTCGGCGAAGTTCACGTAGAAATGCTCTTTGGCCACGCCGCCCGGCGGGACCTCGGCGATGGTCGCGGGGGGCCGCTCGCGGCCGTCCTCCTGCAGCCGCACCGCCACGTTCGTGGCCGTGGTCGGGCCGAAGTTCTCGACAGCCACTTCCATCCGCCAGGGGATCCCGGCGGCGCGGATGCCTTCCTCCGGCTCCAGCGCGGCGATCGCCAGGTTGGCGTGCGGCACGTCCACGCAGTCGATCAGGTGGATTTCGGCGCGGTCTTCGGAGAGCCGCGCCAGCCGCTCCTTGAGCTCCTCCGGCTTTTCCCACTGCCGGGCGCGGAAGTCGGACAGCAGGTAGAGCACGCGCCGCTCGCCCTCGTCCTGGCCGAGCAACTGCCCGATGGCCTCCAGGGCGGGCCCCGGCTCGGCGGCCGTCTCGGAGACGTCGATCGGGTCCAGCGGGCGGCCGCGGGCTTCCTGGCTGTTGAGTTTCTCCGCCAGCCGGTCGGCGAAGCCGGGGTCGACCGGCTCCTTGTTGAAATCGGCCCGCAGCCCGCCGCCGTACTGCCCGGCGCGGGACCAGCGCAGCAGCGTGAACGACTGCGGCTGGGACTGGTGCACCGCCGCCTGGCCGATGCGTTGGATGACGGCCTTCGCCTGATCGAACGCGCTGGTGTCGCCCCAGTGGTCGGCCATCGAGAAGCTGTCGTCCAGGAGCACGATGTGGTGGATCTGCTGGGTCCCCAGCAGGTTGCCCCACTGGTTCCGCACCAGCGGCTGGGCGACGATCAGCACCACCGCGGCCACGGCCGCCATGCGGAGCAACAACAGCAGCAGTTGTTTCAGCACGATCCAGGTGCGGTGCTTCCGCTGGCTGATCAAGAGGAACTCCATGGCCGCCCACTCGACGCGGCGGTGGCGGAGCATGTTGATCAGGTGGATCAGCACGGGGACCGCGACGGCGGCCAGTCCCGCGAGCAACGAGTAATGGACGAAACTTCCCATGGTGCGAAAGTGCGAAGCCGCCAGCGGCTCATGCTCCGCGGATATCCCTCCGCGGCTAACCCCGGTTCCTGTGGTGCATTCCCAATCGGTTGCTCAGGTACGCGGCCAGCGCGGCGTCCAGCGGCTGGCTGGTCCGCAGCAGGGCGTAGTCGATGCTGTGCCGGGTGCAACCCCGCTGGACTTCTTCCAGGTACGCGCCCAGCGCCCGCAGATAACCCTCGCGCAGCGCGCGGGGATTGCAGCGGAGGATCTCCAGTGCTTCGAGGCCTTCGAACCGCGTCGGGCCGTTGAAGGGGAAGTCCAGCTCGTCGTCGTCCAGCACGTGAAAGACCATGACATCGTGGCCCCGGCTGCGCAGCAGCTTCAGTCCGCGGAACAGGCCGTCGCGCGGGGCCAAGAGGTCGGAGATCAGCAGCATCATGCCCCGCCGCGGATAGGTCTCAGCCGCCTCGCGGAGGATCGGCAACAGCTCGGTCTTGTCCCGCGGCTGGCTGACGTCCATGGCCTGCAGGATCGAGTCGAGATGGTTCCGCCGGGTGCGGAGCGGGACCGCCGTGCGGACCTGGTGGTCGAAGGCCGTGCAGCCCACCGCGTCCTGCTGCCGCAAGAGCAGGTAGGCCAGGCTGGCGGCGACGGTGCAGCCGTACTCGTACTTGGTCAGCGGCCCGCGGCCGTAGCGCATGCTGCCGGAGACGTCCACCAGCAGGACCGCCCGCAGGTTCGTGTCCTCCTCGAACTGCTTGACGCAGTAGCGGTCCTGCTTGGCCCAGACCTTCCAATCCACGTAGCGCAGGTCGTCGCCGTAGGTGTACTGGCGGTGCTGGCGGAACTCGACCGACTGCCCGAAGTAGGGGCTGCGGTGCATACCCGACAGGAACCCTTCGACGACGTGCCGGGCGCGGAGGTCGAGCCGCGCGATCCGCCTGATCGCTTCAGGACGCAAAAATCTTCTGGAATCGCGCATCGCGCGTCAACTCGTCTTCTCGGGTGGGGGTGATCGAGAGGATGCGCTCGATCAGTTGGTCGGCGGTGACGCCTTCGCTCTCGGCGGTGAAGCTCAGCACCAGGCGGTGACGCAGCACGGGGTAGGCCAGGGCCTGGATGTCCTGGCAGGTCACGTGGGTCCGGCCGTGCAAGAGGGCGCGGGCCTTGGCGCCGACGATCAGGAACTGCACGGCCCGCGGACCCGCCCCCCAGGCCAGTTGGTCCTCGATGAAGTCGGGCACGCCCGGCTCGCGGACGCGCGTCTGCCGCACCAGCGCCAAGGCGTAGCGAATCACGTGGTCCGAGACCGGCACCTCGCGGACGATCCGCTGCAAGTCCAGGATCTCCGCGGCCAAGAGCACCGGATCGACCGCGTCCATGAGCGTGGTGGTCGTCCGCCGCGCCACCTCGAGTTCCTCCTCGAAATTCGGATAGCGCACGAAGACCTTGAACATGAAGCGGTCCTGCTGGGCCTCCGGCAGCGGGTAGGTGCCCTCCTGCTCGATCGGGTTCTGCGTGGCCAGCACGAAGAACGGGTCGGCAAGCGCGTGCCGCACCCGCCCCACCGTCACCTGCCGCTCCTGCATGGCCTCCAACAACGCCGCCTGGGTCTTCGGCGGCGTGCGGTTGATCTCGTCGGCCAGGATCACGTTGGAGAACAGCGGTCCCTCGAGAAAGCGGAACTCGCGGGCGCCGGTGCTGCGGTTCTCCTCGATCACGTCGGTGCCGGTGATGTCCGCCGGCATCAGGTCCGGCGTGAACTGGATGCGGCTGAAGCTCAGGTTCAAGGTGCGGCTCAGCGTGCTGATCATCAGCGTCTTGGCCAGCCCCGGCACCCCTTCCAACAGGCAATGCCCGCGGCTGAACAGCGAAATCAGGAGTTCCTCAATCACCGCGGTCTGGCCGACGATGACCCGGGCCAACTGCTCGATGATCTTCGCGTGCGCGGCTCCGAGCTTCTCGATGGCTACGGTATCCTGGGTGGAAAGCGCTGGGGTGGTCATCGCTTTGGTTTCCTCGCGGTGGATGGAACTTTCTGGCTGGCGGGGTGCCATGCCCACGCCGGCGTGGGCATGTTCGCGTTTCGGCAGGTCGAGTGAGCCCCGGGCGTCAGCCCGGCGTTGGCGTGAATCCGTCGCAAGACGGCGGTCCTCCTGACACCGATCCCCGGGCTAACGCCCGGGAATCCACGGCCGGTTCCTCCGGAATGACGCAAGGGCGTTTACCGCTGGTAAATTGGCAGCGCCCCCCGCTCCAGTTGTAGGATAGTCAGGTTGATGGCCGTTGTATAGACCTGGCCCATGAACCCCTGGTCCCAGCAGCCTTCCTGGTTGGCCGTGCTGAGGATCTGGGCATAGACCTTGTTGCGGTAGTCCTCCCACTTCTTCCCCCCCTCGCGGTATAACACTTGGGCATAATAGTAATGGGCGTAGTGCCAGTGGCCGGAGTTGTCGTGGGTCAGGTCGCCGAAACTCTGCTCGCAGTATTTCAACATTTTGGGGACGAACTTGTCGTCGTAGTCGCCGGCGTTGAACAGGCAGGCGATGGCCGCGGCGGTGATGGGGGGGCGCCCCCCCCCGCCGCTCTTCGAGCTGTAGCGGACTCCGCCGTCCGCCCCCGTGCCGTCGCGAATGTACTTGACCGCTCTGTCGATGATTTCCTTGGGCACCGGGATGCCGGCGTTGCGGCAGCCGCGGAGCCCCTGGACCTGGGTGATGGTGGTGGAGCCCTCGTCGAAGTCGCCCCCGTCCTTGGCGCTGACGTAGCCCCAGCCGCCGGCCGTGGTCTGGGCCCGGCCGGTGAATTCCACCGCCTTTTTGAGGGCCTCGACCAACTCCTTGCGGCGCTCCAAGTCCTCCTCCTCGCCCAGCACCTGGGAGAGGAACAGCATCGAGAACCCGTGGCCGTAGGTGTAGCGGTCGTCGTGCAAGGGGTCGCCGATCAAGCCGTTTTTGCAGCAGCGGCTCATGAGGTAATCGACCGCCTTGCGGATGTTCGGGGCATATTTGCCCTGCATGGTGGTCGAGCCCTCGCACAACAGGGCCGTGGCGGCCAAGGCGGTCATGGTGGTCGGGTAGCGGCCTTCCGGGGCGGCCCAGTGGCCCAGTCGCGACTGGTGGGAGGCCAACCAATCGAGGCCACGGTTGACGGCCCGATTGACGTCGCTTTCCCGCGTGGCGGCCCGCGCCAGCGGCGGCGCGAGCACCGTTGCGGCCGCCAGGCAGGCAACCACCGACAGAATTCGGCCCTTTTTCATGGTCCTGTACTCCGTGAAAGAGAAGGTTCTCCAACTTGTGCCGCCGCAGACCTGCCCGCCAGCCTCCGGTTCCGCCGGGGGGTGCATGGCCCCACTTTCCGTTGGATTTGTGCCCCCCGGCTACGCCTATACTTGTCCGCGTTGCCCGAAAGGTTCAGTAGCACCCCCTGCGGGGCCAGTCCGGCAGCCGGCCTTACTGCTCTGGTTCATCATCTTCCGAGCTCGGGAGCCCTATGGGCAGGGTTTGCTCAAGGGCCTGCCGCAGGGCGTCGGTGATCCGGCCCGGCGGCTTTTTCGCGGCCGGCTGGGGGGTGACCGGCTTGTCCGTGAACGTCAGGACGACGGTGCCGGCCGGGGGGCGACCGCCGTTGTGCATCCGCAGCTCGACGGTCTTCTGCTCGGCGTTGCCCGCCACGTCCAGAACCCCTGTCGGGTTCTCGGTCTCTTTATCATACACGATGCGGCCGTTCCGCCGGTCAACCGCCTGGATCGACATCTTCGGCCATCTCTGGCCGTTGGGTCGCTGCTGGTGTCTCAGGCTGGCCAGAACGATCACGGGCAGCCGGGCGGGCTGGCTCAACAGCAGGTGTTGTCCCTCGACGAGCACCCCCGCGGGCCACTGCGGCTTTCCCTGTTCGTCCAGGGCGAAGAGTTGGCCATGCTGGACCGCCTGGTACAGCGCCCCCGGCACCGGGCTCAGCGGCTGGTTGTCGCGGCGCGACGACCTCCGCATCTCGTGGGCCAGCACAAGGTACTGGTCGCCCAAATGCAGCACGGTCAACCCGGTCAGAGTGGGTTGCGCCCGGACTTGGACCGCGGGCGCCGGAGTAGGCGGGACCGGCGTGACTGCGGGCAAGGGCGCGACCGGCGTGAGCACGGGCGGGGGCGGGGCTGGCTTGGCCGCGGGCAGGAGCGGGACCGGCGTCAGCGCGGCTGGGAGCGGCGGCTGGCCTGGGACCGGTGCGATCGGGGGCAGGAGCGGGGCTGCCGGTTCGGCTTGGCCGAATGGCCCGGCGGGTCGACCCACGGGCATCAGCACGGGCCGCAGCGGCAGCACGGTGTCGGCGATCGTACGGCCGTCCGGCAGGCCCAGCAAGGTGAAATGACCGTCGCGCTGGAGCACCGCCACGGCCTCTTGGCCGACCAAGGAGGCCCGCGCCCCGGCGGCGAACTTCCGGCCCCAGCGCCGCGCGGCCGCGGGCGACTCTTGCCAGGGGTCCAGCAGGGTCAACTCCGTCTCCGCCGGGTCCGTCTCCCACAGCAAAACGAAGCGGCCGATCGTCGCCATGCCGGCCTCCTGAAACGCGCTGCGAACATTCCGGTCCGGGCGGGCGAACGCGAAGGGGTCGCCGTTTTTCGGGAAGGGCACGCCGCGGCGGCCGAGCAGTTGGCCGTCCAGCGCCCGAAACACCATCGCCTCCCGGCGTTGCGGCGGCTCGCCGGCGGCCATGCCGGTCGGCGGGTTGCCGAACGGGTCCGCCGTGGCCGGCTGCGCGGAAGGCAGCACGAAAATGTACTGCTCGTCGCCGAAGACCTCGCAGCCCGCCGGCAAGTCTTCCCGCACCCACAGCACCTGGCCCGTCACGGGATCGACCACCACCAGGCTCGAGAACCGCACGAAGGCGACGTAGCGGCTGGTCACCGGCCCCAGCGGGTCCATGCGGAAGGAGAACTGCTGGAAGCCGAAGGGGCCCCAGGGATTCATCCCCGCGTCGCCGGCATCGGTCAGGTCCTCACTCCACAGCACCTTGTGCGAGCCTCCGGAAAGGCCCAGCGGATCGAGCGCAAAAATCCGCGTGCCCATCGACAACAGCAGCACGTGTCCTTGCGCCCTGGCCAGGGTCATGTTGGGGTTGTAGGAGAACTGCATGCGGCGGTTTCCCTCCGTCAGCGTCTCCTCAAAGCAGTTGTGACCCATGCCGTCGATACCCGTGATCACCTGCCGGTTCTGGTCGAACCGCAGGCCGATGTCGGCGAAGAACGGTCCCGCATCGGGCTCCAGCGACACGCCGAATCGTCCGAAGACCAGGCCGCGGGGATCGCTGCTTGCGCTCGGCTTGACTTGCACCTCGCCCACGGGCCAGGCCGGACGGGGCTGCAGCTCGCGGCGGACGGGGGCATCGCCCGGCAAGTCCGCGACCCACTGCCGGCCGGTCTTGCCGCCGGGGCAAACCACGTCGCCGTAGCGGTCGGCCAGGGTTCGGCAGCAGGCGGCTTCCGCGGCGACGGGGCGCCCCGCGCGGCGGAACAATTCGGCCAGCTCCACCAGCGCGGCTGCCGCCCCCGCGCGGTCCTCTTGCGGGTGCTCGGCCAGAATGAGCATCTCGGCCTCCAGCAACCCGTCGGCCTTGACCAGGCGCCGAACGAGCTCGCGGCGGGCCTCCGCGCCGGCCGGCTGGTCGCCGAAACACTGCACGAATCGCCGCAAGGGGCCCAGACCCTCAGCAGCCAAGGCTACCTGCAACTGCGGCTCCAGGGCCCGGTCGATCTCGGCCGCCGCTGCCGGAGAGCCGTCGCGGCGGATCGCCGCCAATTCCGCCCGGATCCAGCAGTCCCGGCGGACGCGCAGTGACCGCTCGACCTGCTCGACCGGCCACACCGCCTTGTCGAGGTCCGCCGGCTTCAAGGAAGCGGCCGCGTGGAGGTCGGCCAGCTTCAGGCAATGCGCCACCGCGCGGGTCCAGTCGCCCTGGCGCTTGAACCCGGCGGCCATCAGCCGGAGATACTCCGCCCGCTGGCCGCTTTCATCCAAGAGCGGCTCGATTTCCGCGGCCTGTTTGCTGTAGACGGCGAACTCCTCCCGCAGGCCCTCCAAAAGCGCGTCGCGGAGCAGATCGCGGGCCTGCACGCCGAAATCGCCGTCCCGATCCGCCGTGCAGGCGCGGCGGAACTCGGCCACCGCCTCGCTCCGCTTGCCCTCTTCCAGGAGCACCTCGCCGCGGAGCTCGAGCGCCTTGGCGTCCTTGGGATCGGCTGCCAGCCGTTGGCGGATTTCGTCGCGGGCCACGTCCGCCTGGTAGAACGCCTCCAGGCCGTCGAGCCCCTGCGAGAGGATCCATCCGCGGTAGCAGACCAGGTTGCCGGGCACGTTGCCCTTGCGGGACTTGACCACTTGCACGGCTTCGCCGCGGTCCAGATCGATCACCACGACTTCGGCGTTGCTGGTCGGCAGGAAGTAGCGATTGCCGCTGTAGAAGCCGCGGCCGCTGGGCGCGGCCCCGGCGGCCAAGGCGATTTTGCGGCCGTCCCAGGCGGGCTTGCCGTCCGCCAGGCGGATCGCCCGCACCTGGCCGGTCCCCGCCAGCACGATCGCCCCGCGGTGCACGCAGGCCAGATAGAGATCGTCCTGGCGCGGCACCGGCGGCCAGGCCGGCTGGCCGTCGGCCAGCTTCAGACAGAACAAAGCGTCGGTCTCCTGGGGCGTCAACAGCACGCGCCCCTCGGCCACCGTGGCGGTGGCGTCCCACCAGCGGGGCACCAGCGATATGCCCGGCGCGTACACCCCGTTCCGCATCGCCCAGAGCATGTTCTGCCGGTTGGGATCGGGGTTGACGGAACTCGCGCTGTGCGGGTAGCGGTAGCCCCACAACAGGGCCCGCGTGGCCAGATCGACGGCCACGACGGAATTGGCGCCGGTGGGGCAGACCAGGATGCCGTTGGCGTAGGAGGGGGATACACCCGCCAGCCGCCGCAGCAAGTCGTGGCTGATGCTCTGCTCGACCATCGTCAACTGCTGCGACCACAGCAGCTCGCCGGTGGCGGCATCCAGGGCCATCAGGCGGATCTCGCCCGGAACCTCGGCCAGCACGTAGAGCTGCCCGCGCAGCGGCAGCGGCGGCCCGAGGAAGAAAGTCTCTTTCTGCGGGAGCGAGAACGAGCCGGCCGGTCCCCCCAATTCCCACTTGAGCTTGCCGGTGCGGATGTCGGTGGCGGCCAGGCGGTTGGACGGCCCGTGCATGCTCGCATCCGAGCGGTTCCCCATCGGCCCGAACACCACCATGCCCATGTTCGCATTGCTCCGCGCGCCGACAGCCAGGTCCTCGATGCTGAAGACCAGCCGGCCGTCGCTGGCCAGCGTGCCGAAGGCGACGTCTTCCCAAATCCGCTGCCCCAACAGCGCCCAGCGCATCGGCACCGGGTTGCCCTGGCCGAACGGGTCCATCTGGTTATGGCCATCGAGCTTCTCCAACGGGTCGTCGGCCGGCACGTCCCACTCCCGTTTGCCGGTGGTGAAGTTGACGGCCAAGAGCTTGCGAACGCTGCGAATGAGCACGAGGTCGTCGACCACCAGCGGGTGGATCGACGGGGCCAACAGCACGCCGTGCCGCCGGTACGACTGTTGGAGCTGCTGCAAAGCGGTCTCGGCGTGGGCATCATCATCGCTCACGGGGACCCGCCATTTCATGCTCAGCAGGGGGGCGCCGCCCGCGGTGGCGGCGTTTCGCGCGGGATCGCCGCGGAACATGGTCCAGCGGTCGGCCTCGACGGCGGGCGGTCCCTGCGGCGTGCCCGTGCGCCGGCCCAGCCAGGCGGCAACTTCTGCTTCAGAGGCGAACCAGGGGGCCGGCTGACCGCCGATTGACAGCGCAGATTCGGAATGCCGCTGCCGCAGGGCCAGCAGGATGCGGGCGGCTTCGTCCGGCATGCCGGCCTGCAAGGCCCCGCTGGCGGCCGCCAGCGACAGTGCCGGCTCGAACCGCTCGCCCCCCTGCGGCACCTCCAACAGCCGCTTGAGCGTCAGCAGTGCCGCCAGCGGCGAGCCGTGGTCGAGTTGCCACAGGCCCAATAGGAAGGTCGCCTCGTAGCCGGCCTGCGTATGAAAATACCGGCCGGACACCTTGGCCAGCCCGCCGCAATCGCCCGCCCCCAGCGACCGCTCGAGCATGGCGCGGGCGTCGGCCCCCGCGCGGATCTCGTAGAGGTCGCGCCCCTCGCGCGGCATCTGGCCGATCAGCCGCTGCGCCTCCGCTTTCAGACTGCGGTAGACGGGCTGCTTGCGATCGGGCCGAAAGAAGTAGTCTTCGCCGGCCTGCAGCACGTCGGCGAGCCCTTCGAGGGCCTCCCCGTAACGACCCTGGCCAACCGCCTCCCGCGCGCGGCCCAGTTGTTGCAGCGTGGCACGGTCGGGCACGGCGAAGGTGTTTTCCGGCGGCTCCTCGGCCTCTGCCGGCTCTTCGACCTTCGCCTTGGGGCGAGCCACCGCCAGCGGCCAGAACTGGGCGCGCAGGGGCGAGACCGCCGGGCCAACCATGACCAGCGATGCCACCAACCCCCAGATCAACGCCCGCAAGGCCTCTCTCCGCCCATCCATCCGACAACTCCTGTTCCGGTCGGCGGGCCTAAACTGCTTAACATCTTTATATTAGGTGATTCCGACCCCACTGACAAGCATACGCCCTGCTGCCGGGAGCATTCGTCGCAGCCGGCCATGGTTATTGCCCCAAGCGTTCCACCCCCCACCGATCCGCGAGCATGTCGCAAGGGGACAGTCTCATTTTCGTCGAACGAAAACTGGGACAGTCCCCAGTTGTTGATGCGCCGGTCCTCAGCGGTCAGAATGCAAATCGTTATCCCCCATTTTGTGCATCTTAGGCCACCAGTATATATGGTTCTGGGGTGGGACGCTGCTGTGCCGGGCGCGGGGGCTTTCGCCCGAAGCAACGCCGGTCTCCCGGGACGGATGGGGCTGCAAATGGCCGAAAAAACACCTTTCGGCCCCTGCGGGGCCGTTTTTTCTCGAAATTCCGGGCATTTTGGGCCTTGGGAGGGTTGCATTCTTCGGGAAAGCCGCTTTAATCAGCGAGTCCCGATTTACGCGGACGCATCATCCGTTTTCACCCAGAAACCCGCATGGAGGGTCATTGACCATGGCGAAAGCTGCCAAGAAAGCCCCGAGCAAGACCGAAGTCATCTCCAACATCGCCGCCGCGACCGGCCTGGCCAAGAAAGACGTGGCCAACGTGATCGAGGCCCTGGCCGTCGAAATCAAGAAGAGCCTGAGCGCACGCGGCCCCGGCCTTTTCGCGATCCCCGGCCTGGTGAAGATCGAGAAGAAGAAGGTCCCCGCACGCCCCGCGCAGAAGAACTGGCTCAACCCGTTCACCAAGCAATTGGAAGACCGGCCCGCCAAAGCGGCGAGCGTCAAGGTCAGGGTCCGGGCCCTTAAGAATCTCAAGGGCATGGTTAGCTAGACGGCCGCGAGACGATTGCTCGGAAGAGAAACTGCAAGAGGACCACGAAAGACACGAAGGGCACGAAAAAGCAACGCAAGGGTTGCCCGCGTGTCTTTCGTGCGTTCTCTGTCTTTTGCGGCTGATCTGACCCAGCAGATGATGGCAGACGGGTTGCTAGCCGGTTGCGCGGAGCATCTCGGCGAGCAGTTCCAGCGGCAGCCCGACGACGTTCGACTCGCTGCCCTCGATCACGTGGACCCAGCCGAGCCGGTCCTGGTATCCGAAGGCGCCGGCCTTGCCCTGCCACTGCTGGCTGTCCAGGTACTCGTCGATTTGCAGGCCGCTGAGCAGGTCCATGCGGAGCGTGCTGGTGGCGACGCGGACCTGCGGCTGGCCGCCGGGGACTTCCCATAGGCAAATGCCGCTGAGCACCCGGTGCTCCCGTCCGCGGAGCGTCTGGAGCATGTGCCGCGCGTGCTCGCGGCTGGCGGGTTTGCCGAGGATCCGGCCGCCGCACTCCACCACGGTGTCGCAGCCCAGCACCGCCCCGCAATCAATCCGCCCCGCCACGTCGGCGGCCTTGCGGTAAGCCAGTCGGGCCACCAATTCGGCCGGGCTCTCGTTGGCGGGACCGCCGGCCTCGGCCGCTTCCGAGGGCGGGATCACGTCGAACTCGTAGCCCGCCGCCGCCAACAACTCCCGCCGCCGCGGAGAACGACTCGCCAAAATCAGGTGCGGACGGCGTGGGGGGTCCGGCATGGGGCGCTCCCGGATCGCGGGGTGCATTCCCGTTTCTGCGCGCCTCGCGCGCCCCTCGCGGCCCGCAAAATACCGGGCGAAACGAGCCTCGGGCCCGGGCTCCACGTCGTCCCAGCAGGCCGCCGCGGCCGGTTTGTGGCAAAA
>Ga0326727_10010609_pt1 | contig 21864 bp, 11 predicted proteins | sample MB2enrmetagenome_FD_207643 | JGI IMG/M metagenome (GOLD analysis project Ga0326727, IMG submission 207643) | Lab enriched peat soil microbial communities from McLean, Ithaca, NY, United States - MB29MY | ecosystem: Environmental > Terrestrial > Soil > Wetlands > Peat | place: USA: New York...
CGGGCCGCGCAGTTCACTAAAGAAGGGCGACCTCGTCGTGGGAATCGTCCGCCGTCCGGATCCCATTCCTTGCTCCAACTGCGCGGTTGGTGAGTGGGACATGTGCCGCAACGGCCAGTACACCGAGAGGGGCATAAAGGAGATCGACGGCTTCATGTCGGAGCGGTGGCGGATCGAACCCGAGTACGCGATGAAGGTAGACAGCTCACTCGGCTTGATGGGCAAAGCAGCGCGGTCTCGAGGTTCACGTCCTCGACCGAGTCGAATCGGGATCGAAGCCGGAGCTTGTTCGTGCCCTCGGGGCCACCTACCACACAGGCAGCGTAGCGGACATCGGGTTCGAGCCGGACGTCATCGTCGAATGCACCGGTGTCGGTCAGGTTATCCAAGATGCTATCAGGGGCATTGGCGCGCGGGGTGTCGTGTGCCTTACGGGTGTCGGAACTGGCGGCTCCGCAGTGGGACCCGGCGTAGCTGATGTAGCAGCTGCAGCGGTGCTCAAGAACAATGTCATAGTCGGCAGCGTTAATGCGAACAGACGGCACTGGTACAAGGCGGGACAAGTACTGGCCCGCGCGGATAGATCCTGGCTTGCACGCCTGATCACGCGCCGTGAACCACCGCAGGATTTCGCGCGTGCCTTGCAGCGACAGCCAGATGACATCAAGGTCGTGATTCAGTTTGGTGAGGCATGATCACTTGCGAAGCAAATTATCCGCTGCCTCACGATAGGTTTCGTGAGCATGGCCCACAAGAATGCTGGCCGACCTTCAATGGCGTCCCTCAGGCCGGCTTGGAAGCAAGGATGGGCACCACGTTGGTATGGGCACTCGTCGCTTTTCGTGATTTCAAATCCTCCACCAGCATCGCGCGTGACAGCATGCCGCCGGAGATATCTCGGGCTTTGAAGCCGTTCTGCAAGAGAATGCGCGTCGCATAGTAGGCACGCTGGGCAGAGCGGCAAATAACGTGGATCTCACGATCACGGGGGAGTTCGCCAAGGCGCGAGCGCAACTGCCCCATTGGAATGTTGAGCGCACCCGGCACGCTCTCGACGGCCAGTTCCACCGGCTCTCGCACGTCAAGGAGGAAAGCATTATCAGTAGAATCCCAGTGACTGAGCGGCATATCGCCACGCAGGACATCGGCAGCGACCATCCCGGCAAAGTTGACTGGATCCTTAGCACTGCCAAACTGCGGCGCATAGCAGAGTTCGGATTCTTCAAGGTCGTAAACCGTCGCTCCCTTTTGGATGGCCACAGCCAGTACGCTGATCCGTTTGTCCACCGCCGATCCGTCCTCGCCGAGCGCCTGCGCCCCCAGAAGAAGTCCGTTGGATCTGCGGAAGATGATTTTCAACGCAAGCATCTTGGCGCCTGGGTAATACCCTGCGTGTGAATTCGGGAAGAGGTAAATCTTTTCAAAGTCCGTATCACCGATTCTCTTCAGCGTTTTCTCGCTGACACCGGTCCATGCGGCGGCGGCGTCAAACAGCCCGATAATCGAGGTGCCCTGGGTTCCGCGGTAACAGGAATCACGTCCGGCGATCACATCGGCGGCAATCCGGCCCTGCCGGTTCGCCGGTCCAGCCAACGCAACAAGGCTCCACTGGCCGGTCCCGAAGTCCTTGACCTCGATGGCGTCGCCCACGGCGAAGATGTCCGGGTCGCTCGTGCGCATGTTGTCGTCAACGTGGATCCCCCCGCGTTCGCCGATCTCGAGTCCGGCCATCTTGGCCAACGTCGTGTCGGGCCGCACGCCGAGCGCGAGGATGACGATGTCGGCCGGATACTTCTTGCCGGACTTCGTCTGCACCTCGAGCGCACCTCCGTCCACTTGCGTGAATCCGGCCACTCCGTCATTGAGCGCCAGATGGACACCATGCCTTGTCATGTGGCCTTCGACGAGGCGTGCCATCTCCCGGTCCATCGGAGTCGCGACCTGATCCAGCATCTCGACGAGAGTCACCTCGAACCCGACATGGACCAGGTTCTCCGCCATCTCCAGACCGATGAATCCGCCGCCGATCACCACTGCACGTCGCGCCGGCTTTACGAACTGAATTCCTGAGTATTTGTACATCCCCGTCAGGAACGTCGTGCCCCGCTCGATCCACTCGCGGACGCTCCGCGCGTCCGGCAAGGTTCTCACGTGGAATATCCCAGGCAGATCGATGCCGGGCAGAGGCGGACGGATCGAAGTCGCTCCCGGCGACAGCACCAACTTGTCGTAGGACTCGGTCGTCACCTCGCCGGTCGTAATATTGCGCAGATCCACCGTCTTTTTCGTCGGCGAGATCCCGATCGCCTCGCAGTTGGTCCGCACGTCGATTGCGAAGTTCTTGCGGAAAAACTGCTCGCTTGCGACGAGAAGGCTCGATTCTTTCTGGATGACGCCTCCGACATGATAGGGAAGTCCGCAGTTCGCGTAGGATACGTACGGACCACGCTCCACCATGATGAGCTCCGCTTTTTCGTCCAGTCGGCGCAACCGCGCCGCGCACGACGCACCGCCCGCTACTCCACCAACGATGATTACTTTCATAATCCCTTCTTTCTGGCATGTGAGATTCCTCCTCCGCACTGTCCGCACGAAACACAGATTGTTCAGAGCCAACTCACATCGATCGGCTTGCGCACTGGGATTCGGTAGAATTTCTCAGCCGGATATCCGATCACGCATGTTGCATGCGGGATGTACCCTTCGGATAGCTGCCGGTGAAGGTTGTTCCTAAGCCCAGTCCGGGTGCTGCGAGCTGAATCTGGTGAGTGGCTATCATGGCCGCTGGCGGTGCCGTTCTCTCATCTTTCGGGGCACAAGCCATAATGATGCAGGGTGCTCCCCGGGAAATACGATCCTGGCCCAGACTCCATGGCTCGACGAACAATTCAAGGTTGGCTTCCGCGTAGGGCGCCGGGTTCTTCTCCTGGATAAACTTCATCCACTCGATGGTCATCTCGGCAATCCGATGCACCTTCACCGGATCGTTGATCACGATCCAGCGGATGACCTGCCGATTCGCTCCGTTGGGGGCATAGCGGGCCACATCCAGCAGCTTGAGAATCTTATACTTATCGATAGCACGGTTGATGTAGACGCGCACTGAGCGCCGCGAGACCAGGTACTGTCTGACGCGATCCCATTTGGGGATCAGATGAATATCGATCTCTTCGCATTCTTCAGGCCCCATAGCGCGCTGATGGATCGCGTCGGTAGGACAAACGGCCACGCAGTGACCGCAGTCAATGCAGAGATCCCATCCGTGCTCGATGGGAACGGGGTATTGCTCTTTGGTGATCAGACCGCACGGGCAAGTACGGATGCACGCACCGCAGTTGATGCACAGCGCCTCATCCACCTTAATCATCGTGTCCAACCTGTAGTCCATGTTTTCTCCTTTGCGGGATCAACCATCAGCTACTCGCGGCTGGTTAGAGTGAGCTGATCCGTTACAGACGCCCAGCCACTCACCCCTCATTTTCAAAGACCGCCTTTGCCGTGCCTTTGCGGGCTGCGTGCCTTTCTCGTTCTTGTCGGCGTAGGCAAGTCGAAGGCGTAGAAGGTGCATCGAGGGAAGAGCAGCCTAGAAGCAGCTCTCCACCTCGATGCATGCCAGGAACTTTGAAAGCCGGCTAAGTCGATCACAGTGCAGGCGTAGTCCTTCAGTTGAACTTTCTTCCGGCTATCCGATGCGTCCTGCAGCCGCGGGAAGTTTTTCCCCAGTCACCTTCTTCCAACGTTCCTGAATCAGTTCTTTCGCTGCCTGCTCCAGGAGTTCCGGGGCCGCCCACGCGCTCACATCGAAGTCGTTCTTGATGTAGCCGTGGCTCACCATGAAGTCCTTCCCAATCTCAACCGCGACCAGGTTTTGGGGCGACAGGTTGGGGACCATGTCCACGTCCTTGATGCCCCGATACGTATCCTCCACGTCCAGGTAGAACGTCTGCTTGTCGAGGATGGCTGCCGCAGCGTGCTTGTGCTCGTTTGCCCACCGGCCGACCTTGATCATCCCTTTCAGGAATGTGACCGCGAGTTCGGGATGCTGCTCGGCCATCACATCGGTACAGGTGATGGCGGCTGGGATGTTGGCGACCTGCAGGGTCCAGTCCGGGTATTTGGACAGGTCCTCGATCGCCTTGATTTTTCCCGTCGCCTCCTGGAGATGCTGACAGACTTTGCTCTGGTTATAGATCGCATCGACGACACCCGTCAGTAGCGCCGTCTCCAGAGGGCGGAAGGCCAGATCGTGCTTGTGGTCACGCTGAAGCCACAAATCGGATGGATTGTACAGGGGTTCCAGTATCTTGGGATTGTTGTACCAGTCATCCGCGTAGGGGAATTCAACAATCTCCACATCCTTGCGGGTCATGCCATTCATTCGGAGCATCAACTCGATTCCCTGTTCCTCCTGGATGCGCCACCAGTCGTTCTTGATCCTGTTCATACTTTTCGAGAGGCCGATCTTCTTGCCCTTCAGATCGGTCATCCGGTAGATGTCGTCCCTGGCCCGCACCATCATGGCGCCGCCTTCGTATGGTACGTGCGTCAAACCCAGGAGCTTGGTCCTGCGGATGTCAGCATGAACCTGGACCGGCGGGAACAGACCGCCGAAGCGGATCAGGTTGTCGAGGTTATGGATGTAGTGAGGATAGAAGTCGTTCTCACGGGCGTTTCGGAAGAAATCGTACTTCACGCCGATCTTCTTGTATTCCTCCCGGGTCCAACCCAGTTCCTGGTCTACATTGCTGGCGGACACGAGGGGACAATTGGTGTACCAGACCTCTTTCCAATTCAACGGTACGGTGCTCAATTTCGTATTTTCGAAAGTCGTCTCTCGAACTTGCTGCTTTGAGAGTTCCTCGGGAGAGCTGGAGGGCGCTTCGCCGCTGTTTGATGCTATGGTAGCCATTGATTATGTTCTCCTTTTTCCCATCATCGGATCGGCGGTCACCGAAATGGTCTTTGGCGGGGACTCGTTAGCTGAGTTCGGGCTCAGCCGACGAGGCTTCAGTGAGACGGCTCGCGACCAGCGCTGACAAGCTCGCGGACTGCCGACGGAGCGAATGCTACGATGGCAATACATGGGCGGGAACTGCCAAAACTAACAGTGTCGCGATTGAGAAGCGAAGGAGCTCGAGGTCCGATAGCCTCAGAGCTGTTCTCGGCGTCCGTTTGCGCTTGCTCTTTGCCATGGATGCGCTCCCCAACCGACGCGGCAAAGAACATGATCCGATCCTTGGTGCTTAGTACATTCCAGCACGGACGTTTTCGTGCCGAACAGCACCAGAAAGCCAGCATCGGGATCGAGGCCAGGATTGTACATATCGGCGAGTTGCGCCCTGGCGGGATCGGTAATGATAAGTCGGCTAGGGTCCCACGAAATCGCCCTCTGGGAAGTGGTGCCGGTTATGAGCGGATGGTCGTTAGCCTTTCCCAATCCGGCCAATCTCCGGTTTGCCCGCATTCGTTCGGAACGGCGCAGGGCGTTGGAACTCTCAGCCGACCACGTTGCAACTGTAGCCGATTCTCCTGAAACCAAATGCCTCCTCCATGGACAAAGCAAATCTGATGATCGCCACAAAATGGTCTTTCCGCTCGGTCCTTGACCGGCTGGCACGCGAAGCCTATGCTGCAATGCAGCAATCGTTGATCCAGTTGCTTGCTCATCGCAAACGATGCCGGGGGGGTACCCAATGACCAGCAAACTCGACCTTCGTCCCTCTGACCTCGTAGGGTTCAGCCGCTTGGCCAACGGTGCCGTCGCCGGAGTCACGGATCTGGTAGAAGCCGTACACGGCAAGGTCGCGCAGACGTCAAGTGGGGTGGGCAACTCACCTGCACAACTGTCTGCGGGCATTACCGCGTTAGTTTACAGCAGCATTCGCGGGGTCACCGGACTCATCGACCGTGGCCTCTTGGCGTCCGAGCCGTTACTGCCTCCTGAAAACCAGAGGCCCTCGTCCGTGAAACGCGAGGCTTTACTGGCCGCCGTCAACGGAGTTCTCGGCGACTACCTGGTTGCAACCAACAATCCACTCGCACTCTCGATTTCTATGCGCCGTCGCGGCCGCTCCCTTGTCATCGAGAGGCACGCCCTCCAGAGCGCCATAGCGCGGCCCACTGGCAAAGTGCTCTTGTTGGTGCATGGCCTCTGTCTGAACGATCTGAAATGGAAGCGCAACGGACATGATCACCCAGCCGCCCTGTCCCGCGACCTCGGCTACACGCCGGTTTACCTGCACTACAACAGTGGATTGCACGTCTCTGACAATGGGAGATCGCTGGCCGCGCTGCTCGAAGCCCTCCTCGATCAGTGGCCTGTGGCGGTGCAGGAACTGGCCATCATCGGACACAGTATGGGCGGGTTGGTAGCCAGGAGCGCCCACCACTACGCAACGGAAGCCGGTTACCACTGGCCTCGGCATCTGCGCACTCTCATTTTCCTTGGTACGCCCCATCACGGAGCACCCCTCGAGCGGCTAGGCAATTGGGTTGACACAGCCTTGGAACTGAGCCCCTACACCCTCCCTTTCGCCCGTCTTGGAAAGATTCGCAGCGCTGGCATCACCGATATGCGCTACGGCAACCTGCTCGCAGAGGATTGGCAAGGACTGGATCGTTTTGCGCCGGGATCAGATCTGCGCCATCCTTTGTCTCTGCCACAAGACGTGTGCAGCTATGCCATTGCCGCCACTCGCCAACCACTCGGGAGCTCCGATACCGACGTGCTCGGAGACGGACTCGTAATGCTGGACAGTGCTCTAGGTCGCCATCTAAATCTTGAGATGAACTTGAACTTTCCGGTATCCAACCAGTGGGTCGCTTACGGTACGAACCACTGGAATCTCCTCAGCAATCGAGCGGTGTACGAAACCATCCGCGGTTGGCTTAAGCACTGCTGACCGAACTCACACCGCCTGCATCGCATTCAGTAACCCAAGTTTCAGATGCGTCTGGGTTCGTCGGCCGACAGAAGCTTTTTTGCCGATAGCTTCCAGCCCAATCCAGTCAATCTCCGGTTTGCCCGTCACTCATCCGGAATGGCACGAAATCGCTAGCCGATTCATCAAGAGCTATCCTCCGATTCGGGCCAAATGCCCCAGCCATCCCCTCGCTTTTCGCGTTCCAAAACCTGTCCGAACTGCGGACTCCCAAGAGCCTGACCGCGGTGCCGGTGTCGGCCGCTTTTCGTCTTTTCAAAACCAGGTGATTCTGGGGGGCTGATGAGGCCAGTGAGCAGCCAAACCTTCCGCAACGTGACCTTTGTGAAGTTCATTTACTGAACGGTGACCGCGGTTGTTGAACTGATGCCGCCCGCCCCGGAGATTGCAGCCGCGTAGCTCCTTGGTCAGTTTCTGCCAGCACCACACCTGGTGCGATAAGGCTGACCGTCCGCGGTAGTCGGAGGAGAGTTCACTGCGGAAATAAAGCCGATACTAACAGTGCTGCTTCCGCTGGCGGACAGCGTTGCTGTGCCGTCCGGTGGGTCCTTAGGCTACGTGCCTGATCGAGCAAACACCGACGCCAGCTCACCATTGCCATAAGAGCACAGAAGCAGCTACTCTGATAGCTATTTCCCAAGGCGTATTGTTCCCTTGTTTTCGACAGCCGAAGTGCCGGGACGATGGTCTCCGAAAGGCGCATATGACGTCTATTCACAGGGCATTACCAGGTCGGCGACAGATTGCAGGATTTGTTCTTGCGGCGTTGTTTGCAAGCGTGGCGGTTGCGCAGACGACTGTGCCGGTTGACCGGATCACGCAGGAGCTGACATCAGGCCCGGTCCGGACCGTCGCAGGCACAGTGCATCCATTAACGAAGCGAGCCTCCGATGTGGGGCGGGCTAATCCGGAGATGCCGATGACGCTGACTCTGAACTTCGCCATGACAGCGGCGCAGCAAACGGATCTGAATGCTCTGCTCCAGGGACAACAGACCCTCGGCTCTCCGCAGTATCACCAATGGTTGACGCAGGCGGAATTTGGCGCGCGCTTTGGCCTGTCAGATGCGGACCTGAGGAGGGTCAGCAAGTGGCTGGCGGGGAAAGGTTTCCTGAGGGTAGGTATCGCCCCGTCCCGGAATTCCATCACGTTCAGCGGCAAAGCCGAACAGGTGGAGTCGGCCTTTGGGACCGAGTTGCGCCAATATCGTCTGAATGGAGAAGCGCACTTTGCCAATGCCACGGAGATTCGCCTGCCGGCCACGCTCGCAGCAGTCGTGATCAACGTTCGGGGCTTGAACGATTTCCGTCCGAAGTCAAACTTCAGCGGAAGTGTTCATGCGGTATCGCCACAGTTCACCACTTCCAACGGCACCCATTTCATGGCGCCAGGAGACTGGGCGACGATCTACGATGTGACCTCCATCTACAACGCTGGATACTCCGGTACCGGCGCGCACGTGGGCGTTGTGGGACAGACTTATGCACCGCAAATCGACATCGATAATTTTCGCAGCGCGGCGGGTCTTTCCGGCACGAAGATCAACTATGTCTGCATCAGTTCAGCAAATTGCACGGATCAGGCTGGCACCAGCACGGATGGCGACCTGCTTGAATCCGACCTGGACATCGAATGGGCGGGCGGAATAGCCAAGAATGCCACGGTCGACTTCATCTATGCCGCCTACGGCGACACGCTCGACGTAATGGACGCTCTGCAATACGCCATCCAGAGCTATAAGGTGGGCGGAGCAGTGGTGCCCGTGCTCAGCATGAGCTATGAGAGCTGCGAGCAGAACATTACATCTTCGGATGCAGAAAGCTTTCTGGCGCTGGCAAAGCAGGCCAACACGCAGGGGCAGACGATCGTAGTTGCCTCCGGCGATTCAGGGGCTGCGGGATGTGACGCACATGACGACCCGGCCGAGACCGAATCCCTGCTTGGGCTTTCGGTGGGCGTTCCGGCCGACGTGCCCAACGTGACAAGTGTGGGCGGAACGACGCTGATCGACGGGGGGGACCCCAATTTGTACTGGAGCTCTTCAACGACTGCCGTCAACACGGCGCTGCAATACATCCCCGAATCGGCGTGGAATGACTCAGGCTCCGATGGCCTCGCGGCAAGCGGAGGCGGCGTGAGCACGTATTTTCCAGCACCGGCTTGGCAACCGGCGCCCGCGAATTTCACCGGGCCGAGCGGGCGTTTTGTGCCGGACGTGGCTTTTTCGGCCTCGGCGCACGATGGCTATCTGAACTGTTCGCAGGCAAACTTCACCTTAGGATACGGCTCAATCTGCACGAACGGTTTCTTAAGCAGCAATGGTTACCTGTTTTATGGATCCGGAACTTCGGCAGGCACTCCCTCATTTGCGGGCTTGTTGACGCTGCTGACGCAGAAATACGGCTCGCTCGGAAACGTGAACCCAACACTGTACGGGCTGGCAAGTAACGCCACTACCTACGCATCGATCTTTCACGACATTACGACCGGGAATAACGATGTGCCATGTGTCTCGACTGCCCCCGGCTGCGTGAATGGGGAGTTAGGCTACCCGACGGAGACCGGCTATGACCTTGTCACAGGGCTTGGCTCCATTGACGGCGGCAACCTTCTGACAGCGCTGGGCAACGCGGCAAAGTTGGCTACGGTCTCGGTTATGGTAACGGCCTCGCCGCAGCAGTTGACCATGGGATCTACCACTACGCTCAGTGCCACGGTCACATCTACCCAATCCGGGACGCCGACCGGCAGCATTACATTTTTTAACGGCGGAACGAGCCTAGGCACGGCTACGGTCTCCGGCGGCACTGCGACGCTAAGCTCCTTGGCGATTACTCCGGCAAATGGCTTTACGGCGGGCACAACTCCGCTGATCTCGGCGGACTATAGCGGCGACTCCGATTTTCAGGCTTCGGTGGGAAGCACAACCATAACCCTGGCGCCCCTGCCGGCCACTACGACTACCGTCACGGTGAATCCGAGCAGCGTGATGATTGGATCTCAGGTAACTCTGACCGTCTCTGTGACTTCGACTGTTGCGGGCAGCATTAATGGAACTGCGACCTTCACTGCGGGTAGCGCTACGATTGGCAGCGCAACGGTGACAAATGGCGCGGCAACCCTGACGGTTACGACGAGTTCGTCGATTGGCTTGGGCATTGGTACAGATACGATCACGGCGAGCTACAGCGGGGACCCGATCAATTATCAGGCCTCGAAAGGCACGGTGATCCTGACAGTACAGTCGCTCCCTGTCACCACGGTTTCCGTGACGGCCTCGCCGAGCACCCTAACCGCGCGAAACACGACAACACTGACTGCCACCGTGACCTCGAACGCATCCGGAACACCGACGGGAACGGTCACGTTTACGATCGCCAGCGGCGGTATAACGCTCGGCAGCGGGAACCTGGTGAATGGAACAGCGACGCTGAGCAATCTGATGGTGGACTCAGCGAACTGGCTATCTCCCGGCAACGACACCGTTACGGCAAGCTATGGTGGAGACTCGCACTTTTCCCCTTCCAGTGGGACTGTCGTTCTCACCGTCAACGCAATTCCGACCACCACCACGATCAGTGCCACACCTGCCACCGTGATGTACAACAACCCGGTGACATTCACAATGACAATCAACTCGCCGCTCGGAGTGCCACCCTACGGGCAGATGTACCTGAGTGATAGCTTGTCCGGGTTCTACGCGATCGATTCGTTCCCGAACGGGACAGCGACGGTACAGATTGTGGCAAACTCAGGGAGCGGTCTTGCGGTTGGAACTGACACGGTAACTGCAAACCTCACCTCATGGGGTGATTTCGGCGCGTCCACTGCCAGCACGCAGCTCACCGTGACTCCGCAGCCTGCGACCGTAACCACCATCGGCGTTACGCCCAATGCCCTCACCATCGGCCAGACCACGACACTGAGCGCCACCATAACCTCTGCAGCGCCGGGAACACCGACCGGCACGGTGATGTTCTCCAATGGCAGCTCTGGAACTCTCACCAATGGAACGGTCACCATACCGAACGTAACCGTGGATGTGGCACACGGATTCTCCTACAAGTACGGCACCATTACGGCTACATACAGCGGAGACATGAACTTCGCCTCCTCCACCGGCTCTGCGCCGCTCACGATTACGCCGCTCCCATCCACTACGACCGTTACCGCCTCTCCAAGTCCGGTGACTTTAGACGACCCATCGACCTTGATTACCGTGACCGCGTCCGGCCCCGGAGGCTACACCCCCACCGGATCCGTGACCCTGCAGGCCGGTGGTCAGCAATGGGTGGGTTCCCCAAATAACGGCTGGGCTTCGGAACGGCTTACGCGTGCGGGGAACTGTGCCAAGGCTTACTACGGATTTGATACGGTTCCAGGGCTTGCGCATGATGCAATCGATGCATCCTTACTCCCAGCTCTCAAGGCAGTTCCGAAGAAGATTCTTCCCTCCTTCGGACTGCGAGGCACACGTTTCGCAGGTAGCTCGCAATTTACCAATATCCTGAGTGCCGCCAGTGAGGGAGCCGGGACCGCCGCCGCCGGAGTGAATACGTTGAGGATTGCGGGGAGGTTCTTATCACCAATAGCTACAGCTGCGGCAATAATCGATGTCGCCGCCATTACAACCTGCACACTTCTCGATTAAGACTGGGGGGACCTATGATCAATCGAGATGATCGAGACAAGGCAGCTTCAATCCTTCGGAAGTTCATTGATTGTGAGATAACCAACGACGAGTTCTCGAAGCTCTTTCCTCGCAGCCGAGAGGACAAGGCTGTCTGGGCGATCCGCTTGCAGGTGTGGACGCACTATTCGGATTTCTCAGAACACCGTCTCTCTGGAAAGAATCGGCCGTCGACCGACATATTGGCTATGTTGGAAAGGTGCTGGGCATTCCTGTTGAGCAACTGCGAATATCGTTGGCCTGAGCCATCCTTTGGATTGAAGGGTATTCTTCAAAATTTGCTCGACAAGCTACCGCAATTTAAACGAACGTCGGGTACTGGTTCGGTATCTCAGGTGGGCGACGAGAATATGTGGCCATTCTTCAGCAAAGAAGAGTACGAACGATTCGCAAACATGAAGGACGGACATCCATCTTGAGTCGCAGCCCCGCACGGCACCTCTGGAGGCTTGGCGGGGCGGTTCTGAGCCAGGTATCGCGCGCTATAGGGGAAGGTCAAAGGCGTTCGGTGCTTGCGCACCGGATGTATGTTGACACTCCACCCCTGGGAGGGTGGTGTTAGGGAAACCTGGCGTTGGTCGCGCGGAAGCATCTCTGCATCATAGAGATCGTGAGTTCCGGGGTTCCGTGGGGAAACCTGTGTTTCCGTTTGGAAACGGAGCCTGCGCGGGGGTGCGAGCGATGGCACTGCTGGATGAAACGCGGCTGGCGGCAGAGAAGGCGCGGCGGGCAAAGTACCGGCTGCATCATGTGGGAACGAAGCTGAACGAGGGCGAGTTGCGCGCGTTCGAAGCGCTGGCGGCGAAGCGAGGCCAGACGCAAGCCGAGCTGATCCGAGGTCTGATCCTGGACGAGCTGAAGCGTGATCCGGATGGGTTGCGCCCGAGTGCGGAGATGGTCGAGATCACATCGTGCCGGTTGCTGGTGGTGAACCTTCTTCGCCCGGTGGTGACGGGGGAGACGCTGACGGAAAAGGCGTTCGACGGGATCATCGATGAGGTAAAGAAGCACAAGGTACGCGTGGCTCGTGACCGGATCAAAGATCATCTGGCGCAGCGCTGAGATCGAGTCCGGCGGAATGAGATAAGAGTTTGGGGCCTCGATATCGGACTCGGGTTGGGACTCGGGTTTCGAGCACAAAATCGCGATTGCAATGAGCGCGTTGCGCGGTGCGGTGGGGCGTGCTGTGGGACGTGGAGTAGGCCGGAACGACCCCGGTTCCGCGATGCTTCACCGCCCGCACGAGCATGGCTGTGCTGGTCGTTCCGGCCTTGCGCTGGCGATGGGTTGCGATCATGCAAATCAAATACGCTGCGCGGATCGAGAGCATACTGCAAGGCTGAGCGGGTGCCCTTCGCTCACGCATCCGTCAAGGATGTTCCACCGCTTCGCGGCGTGCTGCGCACGTCCTTGACAGCTGCTCCGCTGCGGGCGTTTTGCAACAATGAAAAGCATATGCTTTTCATGTTCTCAAGAGAACCAGCAAGCAACTGTGGCGGGCCGCAGGCGGCGTATGCGAGGCCCACGGCGCAGTGTTGAAGGCAAGACACCATCCCTAATCCTGACGGCTTAGGCCAGCGGTAATCCATCTTCCAATCGAACCGAAATCGAACGGGGCCGAACGCTGTCCGGTCGTGTCCGTGTTCCGTTCGAGCTTTTATCCGGTGGCGCTGGAAAGAAAGGCGTCGATGGTCGTGAGCAATGCTTCCTGCTTGCGGCGGGGCAGGCTCTCGATCTGCTCCAGGCGCTGGAGAACCTTGCGGCTGGGCTTGCGCTCCGGGACTATCTCGGGCGGTTTGGCGGTCTGGAGCAACTCCTGAATGGGCACGTCGAGGGCGGCGGCGAATCGTAGCGCGGCCTCTGCGGTGAGACGAAGCTTCCCGACCTCGTAATCGGAAATGACAGCCTGAACGACGCTGACGCGCTGGGCGAGTTCGCGTTGGCTCAATCCGCGCAGGTTGCGGAAGTGCGCCAGGCGCTTGCCGAGGGCGAGGTTGACGGCCTTGTGCGGGTCTTCGGTAGTACGTTTGCGCGGAGCCATGACGAGGGAAAGTGTAAGGGGCATCGTGGAATCCTCTTGACCTTGAAAGTAAATTACTTTTATCTTACGTGCATAGGTTGAATGCAAAAAAGTGCTTGACACCGTTTTTTGCGAAAGGCGGGTGAGATGGCGAGAATCCCGGAAGATGAGGTCGAGCGGCTAAAGAGAGAAGTCTCGGTGCAGAGACTGGCGGAGGCGCGGGGGATCAAGTTGCAGCGGCATGGGGCGGACCTGCTGGGCCTGTGCCCGTTCCACGACGACCGCAACCCGTCGCTGGTGATTACTCCGGGAAAGAATCTCTGGCACTGCCTGGGCGCGTGCGATGCGGGCGGCACGGCCATCGACTGGGTGATGCGGGCCAATGGGATCAGCTTCCGCCATGCGGTCGAGCTGCTGCGGGCAGACCATCTTCCTTTAGCCGCCGATCCGATCCAGCCGGTGAAGCACGGCACGGTGCGGAAACTGCCGCCTCCTGTTGCGCGTGACGCCGACGACCGGGTGCTGCTGTTGCAGGTTGTGGACTACTACAGCGAAACGTTGAAGCAGTCGCCGGAGGCGCTGAAATATCTGGAATCGCGTGGTCTGAAATCCTCCGAGATGATCGACCGCTTCAAGATGGGCTTCGCCAACCGCACGCTGGGCTACCGGCTGCCGGCGAAGAACCGCGCCGCCGGCGCCGAGATGCGCGGACGGTTGCAGCAGCTTGGCATCCTGCGCGAGAGCGGGCATGAGCACTTCAACGGTTCGGTTGTCATCCCGGTGTTCAACGCGGCGGGCGAGGTGGTCGAGATGTATGGCCGGAAGATCACGCCAAATCTGCGCGAGGGCACACCCAACCATCTGTATCTGCCGGGAGCGCACGCGGGGGTGTGGAACGAAGAGGCGCTGATCGCATCGAAAGAAATCATCCTGTGCGAATCGCTGATCGACGCGCTGACGTTCTGGACGGCGGGCATCCGCCATGTGACGGCCAGTTACGGCGTGAACGGCTTCACCGCCGATCACAAGCGGGCCTTCGAGAAGCATGGCACGGAGCGGGTTTACATCGCCTACGACCGCGACGAAGCCGGAGACAGCGCCGCTGCTCAACTCTCGAAAGAGCTGATGCAGATGGGCATCGAGTGTTTCCGGGTGCTGTTCCCGAAGGGCATGGACGCCAACGAATACGCGCGGAAAGTGCAGCCAGCGGCGAAGAGCTTGGGCGTGTTGCTGAATAAGGCCGAGTGGCTGGGCAAGGGCGAGCGGCCCGCGCCAGTCGCGGAGTCCATAGCAGCAGAGCTTGAAGCAGCGGCTAAAGAAGAAATGATGGAAGAAGAATCCCCGGCTGAGATCGTTGCCGAGTCCTTCGCCGTTACTCCCGGCGAAGATGTGATCGAGTCGGAGCCAATCGCCGAAGAGCCATCCAACAATGTTCTTTCTTTAGCCGCTGAACCGGAACCGATTGCGCCGATCGAGGCAGCCGCGCCGCCCGTGATCGACGTGCCCGTCGAAATACGCGGCGAAGACATCTTCCTGCAACAGGGCAACCGCCGTTACCGCATTCGTGGCCTCCATAAAAACCTGAGTTACGAACTGCTGAAAGTAAACGTGCTTGTTTCGGGCACGACGCCGCGCAATGAATCGGCCTTCCACGTGGACACGCTGGATCTGTACTCGGCACGGCAGCGCAGCGGCTTCACCAAGCAGGCGGCAGAGGAGCTTGGCATCAAGGAGGAAGTGCTGCGCCATGACCTTGGCCGGGTTCTTCTGAAGCTGGAAGAGATGCAGGACGAGCAGATCAAACATGCGCTGGCACCAAAGGACGAGACAGTCACAATCACCGACGCCGAGCGGGCCGAGGCGATGGAGCTGCTTCGCGATCCGCGCTTGCTGGAGCGCATCGTCGAGGACTTCGCTCGGTGCGGAGTGGTGGGCGAGGAGACCAATAAACTCGTCAGCTATCTGGGCGTGGTATCGCGTCATCTGGAATCGCCGCTGGCAGTAATCGTGCAATCGAGTTCGGCAGCGGGCAAAAGCTCGCTGATGGAAGCGGTGCTGGCCTTCCTGCCGGAAGAGCAGCGGGTGCAATACTCGGCGATGACCGGCCAGTCGCTGTTCTACATGGGCGAGACCGACCTCAAGCACAAGGTGCTGGCCATCGTGGAGGAGGAGGGCGCGCACTCGGCATCGTATGCGTTGAAGCTGCTGCAATCGGAGGGCGTGCTGACCATCGCCTCGACCGGCAAAGACCCGGCGACGGGGCGGCTGCTTACGCATCAGTACCGTGTCGAAGGGCCGGTGATGATCTTCCTGACCACGACGGCCATTAATCTCGACGATGAGATGCTGAACCGCTGCCTGGTGCTGACGGTGAATGAAGACCGCGAACAGACGCAGGCAATCCACCGGGTGCAGCGCGAGGCGCAGACGCTCGAAGGGCTGCTGAAACGGCGGGACCGCGATGCGATCCTTAACGTGCATCGCAATGCGCAGCGGTTGCTCAAGCCCGTCTTCGTTGCCAATCCTTACGCACGAGAGCTGACCTTCCTGGACCGCCAGACGCGGACGCGGCGCGACCACATGAAGTATCTGACGCTGATCCGCAGCATCGCCTTGCTGCATCAATGGCAGCGTCCGCACAAAACCGTCGAGCACCGGGGCCGCTCGGTCGAATACATCGAAGTGACGCTCGACGATATCGCCATCGCCAACCGGCTTGCCCATGAAGTGCTGGGCCGGTCTCTCGACGAGTTGCCGCCACAGACGCGGCGCTTGCTGCTGGCCGTGGACACAATGGTTACAACCGAGTGCGAGCGGCAGAAGATGGAGCGCTCCGACTATCGATTCTCGCGGCGCGACGTGCGCGAGGCGACGGGCTGGGGCGATACGCAGTTGAAAATCCATCTGCACCGGCTGGAGGAGATGGAATATCTGCTCATCCATCGCGGCGGACGCGGCCAGAGCTTCGTCTATGAGCTTGTCTTCGCCCGCCAGGAGGACAGCGGCAGGCCCATGCTGCCCGGCCTGATCGAGGTCGGAGCGCTTGAAAAACACCGCTACGACGAAAAGAAGTCGGGGCCCGAGGCCAACCGGTCGGGGTCAAGTCGGCCCCAAGTCGGCGGGGTGTCGGGACCACTTAAACCCGCTCCTCAGTCAATGCCCATGCGGCTTCCAGAGGCTGCCGGGTTCGGCAGCGAAGAAAACACATATACGGGCACACAGCCAAACGGCCACTACGTCCTAACCATGGCGGGGGTGAAGTAATGGCCCGCGCCGTCAAGCCGCGCAAGCAGAAAACCTCTCCGGTGAGTCCGCTCGAAGTGATGATGCGGGATTATCTGCGTTCGCTCTCCGTCCAGAACTACTCCGAACACACGATCAGCAATCGCGAGTTTCACCTTGTCTGCTTCATCCGGTGGTGCCAGGAGCGTGGGGTGAACGATCCGGTCGAGGTGACGCGCCCGGTGCTCGAACGCTATCAGCGGTATCTGTTCCACTACCGCAAGAAGGACGGCGAGCCGATGACCTTCCGTTCGCAGCACTCGCGTTTGGTGCCCTTGCGGATGTGGTTCCGCTGGATGACACGGCAGAACCATCTCCTGCACAACCCGGCCTCGGAGCTGGAACTGCCCCGGCTGGGGAATCCGTTGCCGAGAAACATCTTCTCCGCCAAGGAGGTCGAGGAAATCCTCCAGCTCTGCAACATCGACGATCCCATCGGGCTACGCGACCGGGCAGTCATCGAGGTGCTGTACTCGACCGGCATCCGTCGAGGAGAGATCGTCGCGCTCAAGCTTTACGATCTTTCGCTCGACCGTGGCGTGTTGCTGGTCCGTCAGGGCAAGGGCAAGAAAGACCGCTATGTGCCCATCGGTGAGCGGGCCATCGCATGGCTTCAGAAGTACATCCGCGAGGCCCGCCCCCAGCTTGCCGCCGAGCCGGACGACATGACGGTGTTCCTCACGGCCCAGGGCGAGCCGTTCAGCCGCGATCATATGTCCTCGACCGTGAAGACCCGAATCGACGCCGCCAAGCTGGGTAAGACCGGAGCCTGCCATCTGTTCCGCCACACCATGGCCACGCTGATGCACGAGAACGGAGCCGACATCCGTTTCATTCAGGAGATACTCGGGCACGCGAAGCTGGAGACGACGCAAATCTATACCCATGTCTCCATCCGGACTCTGCAACAGGTTCATGCCGCAACCCATCCGGCAGCGATGCTTGGACACAACCCGGAAGCGTCGCCCAAGCCCGCCGATCCTGCCGCCGCCGAGGAACTGTTCTCCGCTCTGGCAGCAGAGGTCGAAGACGACCGCGAATAGACCTTCCAATCCCCTTCTTTTAGTAGCTGCTTTTAGCTGCTAAAGAGGGGCCGAATCCGGCCTCGATTACGCCTGCAAATCCCTTGTAGAATCTGCTCCGTTTCCGGCTCTCTTGGCCGTACAATCGGAGGCAATGAATCCAGACATAATCCCAGCGTTTCCGGAACCGCTTCTAGCTGCGATGCCGCAGCTAAGCGAAAAACCGCGTCTGGGCTTCTCGACCAGGAATCAGGCATGGAATCCGGGCTTCAACGTCTGCAACTCCACGGCTGCCATAGGCTTGCAGTTTGCTTGCTCTGAAACCGTGTCCGATCCCGTTGAGTCTCTCACCAACGGCACGTGCAACTGGACTCTCGCGGTCGATCCCACAGACGGGTTCACCGGCGGGGCAACCAATACGATCTCGGTGACCTATCAGGGGGACGGGAATTTCCTTGGATCGAGCGGAAGCACTACGGTGACTGAAACCACCGCGGCAACCTACACGGTAGCGACAGATTACAACTCGGCGACGTTGTCTCCCGGAGCGAGTACGACCATACCGCTCACCGTGCAATCCGGAAACTACACGGGGACGGTTTCTTTTGTTGTATCCACCAGCTCACCCCTGATCATGGCAACCGTATCCTCGGTCACAATACCAGCCCTCGGAATTGCTAACGCAACGCTGACGATCAACGCCTCACGAAGCGCGGCCTTGCATCCGAAGCGTTTGCCTTGGCTCGACGGAAGCGCGGTGGCGTTCTGCGCAGTGTTGCTGGGGGCGCCCCTTGCCCGCCTCGGAGGTCGCCGGAAGGCGACGATTCTACTTCTGGCGGCAATCCTTCTGCTGTGCTTCGTTGTGGCCTGCGGCGGAGGTGGCGGCAGTACAAATGGTGGCAGTTCGCCGACGTCTCCGCAAACCTATACGGTGACTGTGACGCCGACTGGAACCGGAACGGTCGTGAACCCCTCGCCGGTGACCATCACGGTGACTGTGCAATGAATCCTGCTCCTCCGACTACCGTGGACGGTCAGCCTTATCGCACCAGGTGTGGTGCTGGCAGAAACTGACCAAGGAGCTACGCGGCTGCAATCTCCGGGGCGGGCGGCATCAGTTCAACAACCGCGGTCACCGTTCAGTAAATGAACTTCACAAAGGTCACGTTGCGGAAGGTTTGGCTGCTCACTGGCCTCATCAGCCTCGTCCGATTACTCACTGCGCCACGCATTAAGCGCTTGTGAGAGCAATTTCGGAAGGTTTCTGGAATGCCCCTGAAAATGCCGACTGAGAATGCCATGGTTCTGAATGCAGCAACGGCCCGGCTTCCACCGGATAGTGGCACGGTAACCATCAAGAGGGATTGCGCCACGACTGGCGGATAAGCATTGTGAAACGCCGCAGGGTCTTGGAACACGCTGGGATTCTTGGGTTCTGGGCGGTTGGTCGCCAAAGCGGAAGTAACCCTGATTCCACGCCGCCCGGATAGGTACCCGCAAGTCGGCCAGTATCCCTGAAAGACGTCCGGGGACCGCATTGGTGAACCGGTCGGGGACGTGAAGAGCGCGTGGGAATCAGCAAAGCGCCGCACGCGGCGGCACTGCCCGGCGTGCAAGGATGGCGTCCTGGTAGACGCTCAGAAGCCCGCCAAGGGATACACCTGCGAAAAATGCCATGCTGAGCTCGACGATCTTCCTGCAGGGCTTGAGAGCGTCCGCTTCCACGATCTCAGGCACACCGCCGTCAGCCGGATGATCGCCGCCCGGGTACCGCTGCCGATCATCGCGAAGATTGTTGGCTGGTCAGCCGGCACGATGGCGAAGATGGCAGCACGCCACGGACACTTTTCGATGGATGAGTTGCGCGGAGCCGTCGAGGCCACCAGCGCCAGCGGTGCCCCGAAAATTGCGGGTTCCTCCCCCCAATTTTCTCCCCAGTCGGAGCCGGAAAATGCGAACGCGAAAGCTAACTGATAGGAAACATTGGTCGGGGCGACTGGATTCGAACCAGCGACCCCCTGCGCCCAAGGAAGTCATGCGGCACCACCTAGCGCGTCCTTGCTTATCAATAGCTTAGCCCGGAAAAATCTCCGCACAAAAGCTATCACAGGTAGTCATTCTGAGTCTACCGGAATGCCCTTCTATAAAGCTCTCAACGAGTTGTTAGCTCGTTCCAAATGCCGGTGAAACACCAAACCCGGTATCGACCTCAATGCCCTCTGGGACAAATTCCGAGCTTGGTGGAAGGCGCGGAGGGCCGGATAGCTCCCGCTGGACGCCGTTAATTAAAGCCCAGACAGCATGCTTACCCGCTGATGCACTGCTTGCAGGTCAGCGGTCTGAAGCTGCACATATCGCGAGGTCATGGCTTGTGTGGTGTGCCCGAGGACTCGTTGCAGGTGCAGGGCTGAGCCACCGCGCTTGAGGTATCCAGTGGCAAACGTATGCCTCCACGCATGAAGCAACCGGGTTGGGTGCCGGATTCCAAGATTGTCGAGGAGATGAGCGATGGTGTGGTAAGCATTCCGTGTCGAGAGTGCCATGCCCATCTCGGTGCCAAAGACAAGGTCATGCTTGACTTGCTTCTTCCACATGAAGAGGAACCTTCGAAGCTCGTAGCTGAATGGGATTAGCCGTTCCTTGCTCCCCTTCCCTACCACAGCAAGCAACAGGTTCTCAAAATCAACCCCAGACCATCTGAGCGTGAGCAGTTCGCTGATACGACATCCGGAATCGGCTAGAGACAGAGCAAGCACCTGAGCCCGTTGCCGCGACCATCTGTGCCGCCCGGTAGGTTTGTACCGGGCAATCCGCTTGATGTCGTCCTCCGTATACGTAGGCAGCACAAATTGCGGCTCCTTGAGTTTGCTGAGCTTGTGTGGAAGGCCAGCCCATTTGCAGTAGGAGTTGATAGCCCGGATACGGTTGTTGCACGACGTGGGCTTCAGTCCAGCTTCGCGCATTCGGACGACACAATCCAACAGGTCAGCTTGAGTGGGGTTCGGGCTCTGGAGCCATGCAAAGGATTGTTGATACCACTCCAGCGTGCGGGGGGATACGGACTGAAGATACTTTCGTTCCCTTAAGAATTGCTCAAACTTCGCGTCCATGGTTGCTCCTCAGGCAGGGGGTTGATAGGAGCAAATCCGGACTCTAAAACTATCAATAAGTGCTTTAGATTGAAAACAATGGTCGGGGCGACTGGATTCGAACCAGCGACCCCCTGCGCCCAAGGCAGGTGCGCTACCAGGCTGCGCTACGCCCCGACTCCGTGCGGTAGCAGGTACCGCACACTCAAATCCTAGCACAGCCGTTACCACGATCCCACATCTACCGGAGACGAACAGATGTAGGATCTTCGACCCAGGTTAGCCGCGCCGACAGCAGCGCGCCGAACCCTTCGACAAGCTCAGGGCAGGCTCTGGGGCACCCACTTAGGCGTTACTGCGCCACCTCCGGCGCGCCCGCATCCGGCTTCACCATGGGGAGCGCGAGGCGCACGATGACATAGAGGATCGGGATCAGGAAGAGGTTGAGGATCGTTGAGACGATCATTCCTCCGACCACGGTCGTTCCTACCGAGTGGCGTCCTGCGCTGCCTGCGCCGGTGGCAAAGACCAGCGGCAGCATGCCGAGGATGAACGCCACCGAGGTCATCAGGATGGGACGCAGGCGCAGACGGGCCGCCTCCACGGTGGCCGCGTAGAGCTCCATTCCGTTGCGCTGGAGTTGCTCGGCGAACTCGACGATGAGGATACCGTTTTTGCTGGCCAGTCCGATCAGCATGACCAGTCCGATCTGGCAGTAGACGTCGTTTTGCAAGCCGCGCGCCCACTGCGCGCCGAGGGCTCCCAGGACCGCCATCGGCACCGAGAGCAGAATGATGAACGGCAGCACGAAGCTTTCGTA
>Ga0326727_10010611_pt1 | contig 21862 bp, 20 predicted proteins | sample MB2enrmetagenome_FD_207643 | JGI IMG/M metagenome (GOLD analysis project Ga0326727, IMG submission 207643) | Lab enriched peat soil microbial communities from McLean, Ithaca, NY, United States - MB29MY | ecosystem: Environmental > Terrestrial > Soil > Wetlands > Peat | place: USA: New York...
TGAGGGACAGTGGAAGGCGGGTAGTTTGACTGGGGCGGTCGCCTCCTAAACGGTAACGGAGGCGCGCGAAGCTTGGCTCAGGCGGCTTGGAAATCCGCCGACGAGTGCAAAGGCATAAGCCAGGTTAACTGCGAGACCAACAAGTCGAGCAGATGCGAAAGCAGGCCTTAGTGATCCGGTGGTTCTGCATGGAAGGGCCATCGCTCAACGGATAAAAGGTACGCCGGGGATAACAGGCTGATCGGAGTCAAGAGTTCACATCGACGCTCCGGTTTGGCACCTCGATGTCGGCTCATCGCATCCTGGGGGTGTAGAAGCTCCCAAGGGTTAGGCTGTTCGCCTATTAAAGCGGTACGTGAGCTGGGTTCAGAACGTCGCGAGACAGTTCGGTCCCTATCTGTGGTGGGCGTAGGAGATTTGAGGGGGCCTGCTCTTAGTACGAGAGGACCGGAGTGGACGAACCTCTTGTGATCCAGTCGTCCCGCCAGGGGCGCCGCTGGGTAGCGAAGTTCGGTCAGGATAAACGCTGAATGCATATAAGCGTGAAACCTTCCCCAAGATGAGATCTCCCAAGCATCAAGCTAAGAAGGGCACTGGAAGACGACCAGTTTGATAGGACGGATGTGTAAGCCGGGCGACCGGTTGAGCTTACCGTTACTAATTGCCCGTTCGGCTTGACCATAATCTCTACTGCGCACATACGATGGCGCTGCCTTTTCCGCTCAGGCCCGTCAATATTCAGGATTTTGGACGCGACAACCGCTCCCTTACGGTTGCGGCTCGTGGTTCACGCGAGCCGCGACCCTAAGGGAGCGGCTGTGATGCGTCGTCAGTTTCTGGGTGACCATAGCGAGAGGGACCCACCCGTTCCCATCCCGAACACGGCAGTTAAGCCTCTCAGCCCCGATGGTACTGCATGCGCAAGTGTGTGGGAGAGTAGGAAGTCGCCCGGTTTATTCTAAAAAGCCCGATCCCATAGGATCGGGCTTTTTCGTGTGTGCCGAGCATGTTCGACAGCTCGAGGGTGAAAGTCCCCTCTACAACCTGACACTCTTGTCCAAGACAATCCTGGCGCTGAGATAGCCAAAAGAAAGGCCCTCCTATAATGAACGTTGGCGAATCGTTCCTTGGCCGGAGCTTCGCCACGTCACCCACAAGGAGGGCAAGACCATGGTACAAGCAGCCAGCCTGTTCAATCAACTGCTCCAGCATTTTCCCCGAACTGAGTTTGCCGCACTGGTCAAGAAGCATGGCGCTGAGCACGCCGCCAAGGGGTTCACCTGCTGGACGCAGTTCGTCTCGATGCTGTTTTGCCAACTCGGCCGCGCCGACTCCCTGCGCGAGATCTGCAACGGGCTGGCCTGCTGTCTCGGCCGCCTGGTGCATTTGGGCATCGCCAAGGCGCCGTGCCGTTCGACCCTGTCCTATGCCAACGAACACCGTCCCGCCGCCCTGTTCGAGGAGCTGTTCTGGACCGCCGCGGCCCGCTTCCGCGAACAGCAGGCGCTCGGTGGCAGGAAGCACAAGTTCCGTTTCAAGAACAAACTTCTGTCGCTGGACTCCACCACCATCTCGCTGTGCCTGACCCTGTTTCCGTGGGCCAAGTTCCGGCGCGCCAAGGGTGGGGTGAAGGCCCACGTGCTACTGGACCACGACGACTACCTGCCGGCCTACGTCCTGCTCACCGAAGCCAAGCGGAGCGACGTGAAGCTGGCCGATTCCTTCGCGCTGAACCCCGGCTCCATCGTCGCCATGGATCGCGGCTACAACGACTACGCTCTATTTGGCCGCTGGACCGTAGCTGAGATCTACTTCGTCACTCGTCTCAAGGACAATGCCGCCTACGAGGTGGCCGAAGAGTGCCAGGTCCCGGCCGACCGTGGCATTGTTGCCGACCAGATCATCCGGCTCACTGGCGCCCAGGCGCAGACCGACTGTCCATGCCTGCTGCGGCGCGTGGTGGTTTGGGATGCCGACAACGAGCGGGAAATCGTCCTGCTCACCAACCTGCTGGCGTTCGGCGCCACCACCATCGCTGCCATCTACAAGGAACGCTGGCAAATCGAACTGTTTTTCAAAGCCCTGAAGCAAAACCTGACCGTGAAGACCTTCGTGGGTACCAGCGAAAACGCCTTGCGGGTCCAGATTTGGACAGCCTTGATCGCCCTGCTCTTGCTCAAATGGCTGCATCACCTCTCCAAGGCCAACTGGTCTCTGTCCAACCTGGCGTGCATGCTTCGCCTCAACCTCTTTACCTACCGGGAGTTGGCCAAGTGGCTCCACGAACCGATGGAAACGCCGCCCTTGGTCCCCGCATTTGAACAACTTACCCTGGCCCTCGGATGATTTGGACAGGCCCGGACAGCCCAAGCATGGAGACCTCATCCTGAAAATGCTTAATCCCGTCCCAGAACCCGCTTGTTCTCAGCGATCACACACCCGGGGGCGCCCTGTCTTGGACAGCAGTGACAACCTGATGGAGTTGAAGTAGTAGCGGCGCGCAAGGGCGTTCCGGCGACGGAGGGTCTGAAAGAAGCGTGGAGCAAGCGTACGAGCCGATGAACAAGAACCGGATCTGAGGCATACGGTGCCGGGCGAGCGGGCACGTGACCGTGAAGCCCATATCCATCAAGGGCACTGGTTGTAAATCCGGCGGTTGCGTGCGGAAGGAGGTCGAACTTACCTCGGGAGATCTGCCGTTTGTCCCGGAGTCGGGACTGAGGGTGGACCCGCCGAACCGCCCGGTACGGACCCGTAAGTGAGGAATAGGAAGCTGGCTTCGGTGAGATCCGGAATAATCCGGAATATAATGCGGGAGCTTTCCGCGGTAGTACATTCGAAGGTTGACAGACGGAAGCGTCTGTCCCACAACGTCTGTCGCGGGAAAACGTAGAAACTCCAGGTCCGAGCTTCGCTCGGATTGACAAGGCTGGAGCCTTATCCCACACCCTGTTTACGGCCTCCCGTCGCCCTTTGCGGGACTCAGCGCCACCTGGAAGTGGCTCAGGCTTTCGGCATACCGGGAGACGCCGCGGCAAAGCGCGTCGGCCAATTTCTGACGGTAGTCCGGCTTCTTCAGCAGGGCTTCTTCCTTGGGATTGCTGAGGAAGCCGATCTCGGCCAGAATCGACGGCATATTGGCCCCGATCAGAACCACGAACGGCGCGCTCTTGACGCCGCGATTCTTCGAACCCGGGATGTTGCGGGCCGAGAACGCATAGAGCGCCGTCTGGATGCGGCCCGCGAATTCCCGCGATTCTTCGGACTTGTCCTGCTTGGCGATCTTCTGCACCAGGTCGGTCAGCTCGAAGATCGATTTCTGCGAGCTGGCGTTCTCGCGCGCCGCCACGTCCAGCGCGTCCTTGGTTCCCGAGATGTTCAGGTAGAACGTCTCCACTCCCGCAATGTGCGGCAGGGGCGAAGAGTTGGCGTGCACGGACAAGAACAAATCCGCCTTCTTCTCGTTGGCTAGGGCGGTTCGCCCCTCCAGCGGGACAAACGTATCGTCCGTCCGGGTGTAGATCACCTCCGAGCCCAGGCGGTCCTCGATGAGCGCGCCGAGACGCTGCGCCACGTCCAGCACCAGGTCCTTCTCGAGCAACCCGTGCGGGCCTTCCGTGCCCTGGTCGTGCCCGCCGTGCCCCGGATCGATTACCACGCGCGACAGTTTCAGGCCCAGGGCGCGAACCAGGGAGTTCTCCCCCGAACTGGTGTGCTTGGCCGCCTCGACAACTTCCGGCGCAACTCCCAATGACTCCGCGGAGCCGCTCTTGGCATTCTCCGCCTTAGGTTTAGCGGGAGCGTCGTCCTTGGAAAGCCGGGACTTGGAAGGCGGGGCGGCAACGCCATCCGACGCCGTGAGGCCCCCCGCCGGCTTGATCGCTGGCGGCGGCTCCGTTTTGGGCGGTTCCCGATTCGCGATTGGAGGCTTGAGCGCCGGAGCCGCGACTAGCGGAGCCGCCGCGGGCGCGGGCTGCGGCGTATTGGCGCTGGGCGCCGCCGCCGCGCGCACCTCGATCACCAGGCGCTCCGGATTGGAAAGTTGGGAAGAAGAAACCGCCACGTCCTCGGCCAGGTCCAGCACCACGCGCGTCACTCCCGGCGCCGTCTCGGCCACGCGAATGCGTTTCACCCGGCGGTCATCCAGCGTCTCGGAATACCCCGGCCGCGAGGCTATGCGGGGGCGCGAATTGAGAATGTCGAAGTAGACCCGCTCGGGGTTGTGGAGACGATCTGTGCGGAACTGAAACTCGCCCGATATCTCGATGGCCACCCGCGTCACTTCGGAGAGAGACCAGTGCCGCACCGCGGTCACCGCCAACTCGCGCGGGGCTTGCGCGAGCAACAGTGGAACCGAGATTGCCAATGCCGCAAACCGCTTCATACCTGCCGTCTCACTGAGAGACGTAGCGCACGCTGCCGTCTCCTTCTACTATCTCCCGAATGTGACTGGGGCCCGCCTCGGCAAGGGCCGCCGGCTGGCCGGCGGCCGGCGCGGGAGCCGCCGGCGCGGCGGCCTTCTCCAACGCCAGCCGCGCGCCCACCAGCTTGACGTAATTCCTGGTTTCGGGAAATGGCGGCACGTCGCCATAGCGGGCCACCGCCGCCTCGCCGGCGTTGTACGCCGCCAGCGTCAGCGCGTAGTCCCCGCCGTAAAGGTCCAACAGATACCTCAAATATGTCGCCCCGCCGCGGATGTTCTCCACCGGGTCGAAGGCGTCCGAAACGCCGAACCGGCGCGCCGTGGACGGAATGAGCTGCATCAGTCCCAACGCGCCTTTGGGCGAAACCGCCCATGGGTTGTAATTGCTTTCGACTTGGATCACCGAATGAATGAGCGCCGCGGGTACCTCGTGTTGCGCCGCGATCCGCTCCACGGTTTGCGAGAATGCGGGCGGTTGGGAGACGCCGCCGGCGGGCGCTTCGGCGGGCTTGCCCGATTCCGCGGGAGGAGTTGCGGCAGCGCGGCTTGGAACGGCCGGCCGGCTGTTGGAGGATGTCACGACCACCCGGATCAGCCTGCCCGTGCGCGGATCGGCGCGCACCACGCTCGCCACGCGTTCCGGGCCGGCGCCCCACAGCGCCGCCCCGAACGCCAGACCAACAACGAGCCTAGAACAAAATCGCATCAAAATGTTCTGCACTCCAGTATAGACCCAGCGGGCGGATTCCGACAGCGCTTTTTTCCCGCTCCGCTCGGCGGCCCACGGCGACCGCGGCAACCCCAATGTTATCATTTTCGTGTGAGCCGGGCTGGTTACGTGCTGGTGGGAGGCCGCAGCGCCCGGATGGGCCGCGACAAGGCTCTCCTGCCCTTTCGCGGGGGCCTGCTGGCCGAGTCGGTGGCGCATGCCGTTCGGCTCGCGGCGGGCAGCGCCGTACTGGTGGGCGATCCCAAGGTTTACGCGCGGCTGGCTCTCCCGGCGATAGCCGATCTTTACCCCGGCGAAGGTCCGCTGGGAGGCATCCTCACCGCGCTGGGCCACACTCCGGCCGACTGGAACGTAGTCACGGCCTGCGACATGCCCGAAATCACTCCTGGATTCCTGACCGCGCTGATCGAAGCAGCCGAGCGCTCGGACGCGGACGCGCTGGTTCCCACAGGCCTTTCCGGCCGCCCCGAACCCCTTTGCGCCGTGTACCACCGCAGGGCCCGGCAAGGTCTTGAAGCCGCCTTCGCCGACGGCGTACGCGCGGTTGCGGCGGCCCTTCCCAGGGTACGCACAACCCTGTTCCCGGTATCGGAACTCTCGCTTTTTCAGAATGTTAACACCCCCGAGGAGTGGGCCACCCATGGCGCCTAGCGACCCCTATCCGCACTACATCGAGTTCCGCCACATCCATAAGACGTTCGATCACCCGGTTTTGGTCGATGTCAGCTTCGGCGTGGACCCCGGCGAGACGGTGGCCATCATCGGCCGCAGCGGCGTCGGCAAATCGGTGGTTCTGTCGCACATCATGGGTTTTCTGAAACCGGACCAGGGCCGTGTGATCGTGGCCCACGAAGACATCACCGATATGGACGAGGACGAACTCCGCCGCGTGCGCCGGAAAGTGACCATGGTTTTCCAGTCCGGGGCCCTGTTCGATTCGCTCACCGTGGCCGAGAACGTCCTGTTCTCCTTGGAGCTGCGCCAGGACTACAACGCCCAAAACAAGGAGGACGTGGTCGACGGCCTCCTGGCGATGGTGGATATCGCCGGTTCCCGCGACGCCTACCCGGCGGACCTTTCCACCGGCTACAAGCGCTCCGTGGCCATCGCCCGCGCCTTGGCCGCGCAGCCGCAGTGCGTACTGTACGACGAGCCGACCACCATGGTGGACCCCATCATGTCCAACCACCTGGGCGACCTAATGCTGCGCCTGAAAAAGCAACTGCGCCTGACCTCCGTGGTGGTAACCCACGACCTGGACCTGATGTACAAGGTGGCCGACCGCGTTGTTTTCCTCTACGAAGGGAAGGTGGTCTACTTCGGCGCCGTCTCCGAACTGGCCAACTCCGAGGACCCGCATATCCGCGAGTTTCTGGAGATGGACCGGGTGCTGTAGAGCGGCGGCCAGCCTGTTATGCCGGCATTGTTCCCGGCATTCTTCCCGCGCCGCGGGATAGAATAAGGGCGCATGGCGGAGGTTTCTTGAAGCGCGGGCTTTTGTGTGCTGGCGCGGCGCTATTGCTGCTGGCGGCCGCTGGTCTTGCGCAGCGCGGCCGGGGCGGCGGGCGCGGCGGCTTCCGCCCGCCCTCCGAAGAAGACGACGCCCCGATGCCCGTCCGCGAAGCCGAGTTCCATTTCATTCGCCTGGAGTACACCGACCTCCCTCAGTACCACCGCGGCTTCGGCTATGCGTCGCGTTTTGGCTCCGGCTCCGGCTGGTGGATCATGGATTGGCCCGCCGCCGACAATCATTTCACCACCGGCGTGGAACGCTTGACCCGCATCGACATCGGCGACCCCCGCCACCTTGGACTGACGGATCCCAAGCTCTTCGACTACCCGTGGATCTATGCCACCCAGACCGGTTGGTGGGACCTCAGCGACCGCGAGACCGCCTGCCTCAGGGAATACCTTCTGCGAGGCGGCTACCTGGTGACGGACGATTTCTGGGGCCCCTCGGATTGGGAGCTTTTCCGCGGCACGATGGAGCGCGTCCTGCCCGACCACCCGATCCTGGATATAGCCGAGACGGACCCCGTAATGCACGTGCTCTACGACATCGAGGACAAGGACCGAACCATCATTCCAGGCTCCCGCCACCTGTACCGGGGCCCCGACGGAACGGTTCAAGTCCGGCTCCCCCAGGGCGCCGTGCCCGCCTGGCGCGCCATGTACGACGACCGCGACCGCATGGTGGTGGCCATCAACTTCAACACCGATGTGGGCGACGCCTGGGAGTTCGCCGACGTTCCCTACTACCCCGCCCAAATGACCATGCTGGCCTACCGCTACGGCATCAATTACATCGTCTACTCCATGACGCATTGAGGGGTTCGCGGCGAAAGGGTCACCCAAACCGCTCCCTCACGGTCGCGGCTCGATGGCAGCCTGGCGAGCAACAGCCTGGCGAGCCGCGACCGTCAGGGAGCGGTTTGAGTAAAGTGCTCGGGCGCGACAGGTCCCTACTCAGGGGATGAGCGCCTTCCAGATCGGCTGCACCCAGTCGTCCTTGGCCATGTCGTAAACGATGAAATCCGAATCGAACTGCCAATAGGTCCAGGCCCAGCCGAGCGATTCGGCCGTGCGCGCCACGAACGCCGTGTAGCGAGCCCGCGACTCCATCTCGCCCTTGTCGTACGCCCCGAATTCGCCCAGCAGGATGGGCCGCTTCTGCGCCTTCGACCACGCCTGCACGCCGGCGAAATCCTGCTCCACCTGGTGTTTCTCGGCGTCCGTGCCCCAGGTGACCCCGGAGAGGTTGGCGGTGGCCGCATTCCAGCGCGCGCCCTGGTGGGTGAACTCCATGGGTATGTAGTAGTGCACCGTGGCGATGATGTGGCGGTCGCCCTCGGGGAGTTCCAGCCGGTCGAGGAAGTGTATGTTGTTCCAGGAAGCCGGCCCGATGATCACGTTGCGCGTGGGGTTGGTTTCGCGAATCAGAGCGAGAATCTCCTTGCTCCACGCGTTCCACAACTCCGGCGTGAGCTTGCTGTTGGGCTCGTTCAGAATCTCGAATACCACGCTCGGCGGGGCATCCTGGTAGCGCGCGGCCACCTGCTTCCAGAAGGCCACCAGCTTCGGCTTGCAGGTGTCCGGGTTGTTCCCGCAGACGGTGTAATCGTGCTCGTCGACAATCACGGTCAGGTTGTTCTTGAGCGAGCTCTCGATCACCCAGTCCATGGTGGTAAACCAGGCGGGGCTGAGCTGGTTGTCGGCGTCCATGTGGGAGAATCCCGCCAGGTTGACGCGAACCGTCTGGAACCCGCCATCGTGAATCTTCTGGAAGTGGCGCTCTTTGAAGCGCGCGTTCGCAAAACTGCGCCACAGGGGGTCGTAGCCGATGATGTTAACCCCCCGCTGCATGTTCTTCACCTGGTCGAACGGATCGACGGGCGTGAAAGGGCGCCCCGCGGGGTAGGGCCTGGCGCCGCCGGCGGGCGTCTGCGCGAACAACCCCGTCGCCAGCAGCGTGGCGAGCGGGAGCAGGAAGCGGGCTTGCAGAGTCATAGTTCCTTCGAAGGCGATTATTTCAACAAGCGCGCTGGAGCGCAATAGGGCGCGCAGTCGTACCATGGACCCTATGAACAATCGACGCGTGGACCGCAGGGAGTTTCTGCAAGGCGTGGCCGCGGCCGGACCCGCCCTCGCGTTCGCCGGCCGGAGCGCCGCCGCCGAACCTCGGCCCTGGTTCGACCACCCCATGCGCTGGGCGCAGCTCACGCTTACCGAGAACGATCCCGGCCAGTACGATCCTCAGTTCTGGCTGGATTATTTCCGGCGCACTCACTCCGACGCCGCCTGTCTGAGCGCGGGCGGATGCGTGGCCTACTATCCCACTAAGATCCCGCTGCACTATCGCAGTAAGTGGCTGGGAGACCGCGATTCGTTCGGCGAGCTGGTGGCCGGCGCCCGCAAGCTGAACATGGTGGTGCTGGCCCGCACCGATCCGCACGCCGTGCATCAGGATGTCTACGACGCCCACCCCGATTGGATCGCGGTGGACGCGCAGGGCCGCAAGCGGCGCCACACCTCCATGCCGGAGCTGTGGTTCACTTGCGCGCTGGGGCCATACAATTTCGAGTTCATGACCGAGGTCACGCGCGAGATCGTGTCCCTGTACCAGGTGGACGGGATTTTCAGCAACCGCTGGTCGGGCTCGGGCATGTGCTACTGCGAACACTGCCAGCGCAATTTCAAAGCGGCCTCGGGCATGGATCTGCCGCGCTCGAGCAGTCCGCAAGATCCCGCGCGGCGGGCCTTCATGGCGTGGAAGCAGAAGCGCCTTTTCGAGCTATGGCGGGTGTGGGATGACGCCATCCGCGGGGCCAACCCGAACGCCCGCTACATCGCCAATGCGGGCGGAGGCGCGCTCAGCGAGCTGAATATGGTGACCGTGGGAGAGCTTGCGCCCACGCTATTCGCCGACCGCCAGGCGCGCAGCGGCGTGACGCCTCCTTGGGCCAACGGCAAGAACGGCAAGGAGTACCGCGCCACCATGGGGAAGAAGGCCATCGGCGGCATCTTCAGCGTGGGAGTGGAGGAAGCGTACCGCTGGAAGGATTCGGTGCAGAACGCCGCCGAAGTCCGCTTGTGGGTGCTCGACGGCATCGCCAACGGTCTGCACCCCTGGTTCACCAAGTTCAGCGGCACGCTGCGCGACAAGCGCTGGCTGAAGACGGTGGAGGAACTTTACACCTGGCACTTCCGCAATGAGCGGTTTCTGCGCAACGAAGAGCCGCTGGCGCGCGTGGCCATGGTCTACTCCCAGCAGACCGCGCAGTTCTACGGCGCCCGCGTGGAGGATCACACGCTGGGCTACTACCAGGCTCTAATTGAGGCGCGCATTCCCTTCGAGATGGTCCACGACGGCCTGCTCGACGCCGCGCATGTGGACCGTTTCAAGGCGCTGATTCTGCCGAATATCGCCGCCCTCTCCGACGCGCAATGCCGGCAGATCCGCGAGTACGTGAGGCGCGGCGGCGGCATTGTGGCCACGTTCGAGACTTCGCTCTATGACGAATGGGGCGTGCGGCGGACGAACTTCGGGCTGGCGGACCTCTTCGGCGCCTCTTACGACGGCGGCATGGATTCGCGCATGATGAACTCCTACCTGCGCCTGGAGACCGACCCGAACACTGGCAAGCGCCACCCCATATTGGCCGGCCTCGAAGACGCCGAGCGTATCATCAACGGCGTTTCGCGCCTGCACACCAAGCCGGCGGCGGACTACCGCAACCCGCCGCTGACGCTGATCCCCCCCTATCCCGACCTGCCCATGGAGGAGGTGTTCCCGCGCGTGGAGAAGACTGACACGCCGGAGGTCTACGTGCGCCAGAGCGGGCAGGGGCGCGTGGTCTATTTCCCCTGGGACATCGACCGCACCTTCTGGGAGATTCTCGCGTCCGACCATGGCAAGCTCCTGCGCAACGCCGTGGACTGGGTAACTAATGAGCCGCGACCCGTTACAGTGACCGGCCCGGGCGTGCTCGATGTGACGGTATGGGCTCAGAAGGATTCCATGACCGTGCACTTAGTCAACCTGACCAACCCCATGATGATGAAAGGGCCGATACGGGAGTTCATCCCGCTGCCCGCGCAGGACGTGGCCATCCGCCTGCCGCAGGGCAAACGCCCGCGCAAAGTCACCCTGTTAACCAGCAACGATACGCCGCGCAACCAAGTGGCCAACGGAGAACTGCGGTTGCGCGTGCCCTCGATTCTGGATCATGAGGTGGTGGCCGTGGAGTGGTGAGGGGGCGTTTTCCGTGGCTCGCGCAGTTCAGGCTGGCCCATTTCCTCAAAGCGCATCAACGGCCCTCTTATCGACGGCTTCATAGCTGATGGTCACATAACCAATATCGAACCTCTGGCTTTCGACCAAAAGCAAGGTGATCGAGGTTGAAGGAAATGTCCAAACAACAGTACTTCTCACGTAGCCGCTATCTGGCTTTCGATCCTCAGTCTTGGGTTGCCCGTATTTTTCAATCAATAGTTTTTTGGTATCGTCAAAATTCCTGGAACGCTCGGTCGGGGTATCCGCCTCGTCTCCAACCTGAATCGCAACGGAGCTAACCTTGTCCGATCCACGCTTGGTTTGGATAGAAGCTGTTGCTTTCGCATCACCGATATCGATCCTCGGAATAGTCAGCCTGTCGATTGCGGTAAAGCTAGGCCCAGGTACCACGGTTGAAGTCTCCGCCTGGCTTCCGTACGCCGTCTTTGCTTCTTGAACGGTCATGCCCCACTCGATCTTGCCCCAACCCTTAACGTCGGCAGGCGGTTGACAGACCGAAGGACCAATTGTAAGCATCGCAGTTGCAAAGCAGAAGATTATCGGCTTCATATCTCTCAATTCTAAACCCATCTTCGAGGGAACTCCCTAACGCCGCCGAACGTGCCCGGCCGCGGCGGCCAGCAGCAAGCATGACGCAACGAGCCACACTCTCATTCCGCCGATATTACCCCTCCGTCCGAGCTGTCCGGCGGCCCCGCCAGCGTTCCCGCTTCCGGGCCGCGCTCAGTTTCGTCGGGGATGCTGCTGAATTCCAGGGATTCGGCCTTGGCCGGGTTCTCCATCTTGGCCCTCTGGCCATTCGCGATAGCCTGACTAAGGACCCTCAAACTTTCGACGTAGTTCGAACTAGGCTTGCGACCGTCAATCCAGATCTCGCCGTAGCCGCTTCTGCGCACAAGAGCCGATCCCATCGCGTTCGCTTCCCGCTTGACTTTCTCTTCATCCGCAGCTTTGATGGCACGATCCTGCAACACGATTTGGATTCTGCCATCCTTAGCCTCTGGCGCGTACAGCGCGATGTAAGAGCGGGTTACCGGCCCCCCGGTAGCCGAAACTTCCGGAAGGAAGAATGAGTAGCCGCTCGGATTCGGCGATTGGTAGGCGGAGTCACCGAGTCCCTGCTTGATTGCCTCGATAAGCGCCGCGTAACTCTGCTCTATACCCAAGCGTACAAGTAGTCCATTGAGGTTTAACTGGTTGTTGCGCTTCTTGTCTCCAGACTGCGAGTCTTCAGACCGCGACTGAACCTCGACCTGTCGAGCAAGCAGGAGGTCCCCACCTTGTTTGAAGCTCTGAAAGGTGATCAGCGAGATGTCTAGGTCGGTTCGGGCGAGGAATGTCACCATTCGCTTGGCACCTTCATCAACTCCCAGCCCCACAAGCACGATCCGCGGCACCCCGATATCCCCCAATCGGCGGTCGGGGAAATTGTCCTGGTACCACTGAGCGAAGTCGTCGTCGACTCTGGCGGGGTTCTTATTTATGAGACCGCAGAGTTCTTCAGCCTCAAGACCAGCCAGGTATGACCCATAGTCGATCGCTTGCGCTACAGCGTCTCGCCTAAGATGGCCGCGCTTCAGTTCGAAGACAACCAGGCGGCCGTCTTCGTCCACGCCAAGAAGATCGAGCCATCCACTGGGTGTCTCTACCTGACGACCTACTAGGGAGAGGTCTGGCATGAGTAGGCCTGGCGTTGCCGTGAGCACATCTTCGAAGTCCTTTTCAGTCATTGGCTGAGCGATCTTGTCCACGGGCGTCGCCGCCTTCGGCTTCTCACCTTCGCTCACGATTTTCCAGAGCTTAATTTCTTCCATGGGTATTCTCGTCATACTCGCACCAACGCCCAACGACCCTCCTTAGGGCCGACCACCTTCAGCGGCCCGGCCGGATCATCTCCAGCACGCACCGATTCGTAATTATACCCCCACCGGTCGTACACTTTCCAGGCTTCGCCGATGGTCCGCACACCCATGCCCGTCACCGCGGATGTTGCCAGCAGTCGCAACAACCCGAGTTGCGTGAGCCGGCAGAAGAATAAGCGATTCGTCCTCCCGCTGGGAGAACCAACTCCAGGCGCCCCCTGAGTGCATGTGGTTGGCCCAACTCAAGGCCGGCCACACGTTGAGATCAGGCAAATAGGACGTCGTACGGATTCTCCCTGTCGGGATTGCCAAGGGCGGGGAAACCGGTAACGGAAACCGGTGACGGACGGGACGTCACCGCTGCACCGGCGACGCGACGGAATTCCCGCTAGCCCTCCCCGGGGGGAACCGGGGGCGCACGGGGACGGAAGGTTCGCTGTAACATTCACGACGCCGGCCGCCCGCGGCGGCAACGCTCCGTCTTCCGGTTTCCGGGGTAAAAGGCGCTATGGCTCCGGTGCCTTCTGGTAGCGCTCGAACATGGCCGCGGAGATTTCGGCGCTGCTGGGCCACTGGCCCCGCCTTTGGCCGGCGTGGGTTTGATAGTCATGCAACCGCGCGGGGTCAGGCTGAACCACGTGCCCGTCCTTCAGGAACAGCAGCCCCGCTTTCTCGGTGGGCATTTGCACGACGAACCGCTCGGCTTCGTCGAGCGCCGCGCGGAGCCGCTGCATTACCGCCTGGGGATCGAGCGGCTCGCTCGTCATCAAAGCCCGCCACATGGGTCATCTTCCGGTCAGCCCGTCTTGTTGAGGCGTCGAGAGCGTCCACCCGTTGCGACGGACAAACCGCTTGCGTCCTATATCCAATTGGATATAATTAGCACGTGCGGCCGGTGCGCTTCCTCGGCGACTCGCTCAAGCGTCTGAGAGACTTTCCCGAGGCCGCGCGACACGACGCGGGCTATCAGTTGGATAAGGCGCAACGTGGGGCGCAGCCCGACGATTTCAAACCGCTGGCCGCCGTCGGCAAGGGCGTCGAGGAGGTTCGCATAAAGGACGACAGCGCCGCGTACCGCGTGATTTATGTCGCCCGGCGCGCGGACGCCGTGTACGTGCTGCACGCTTTCCAGAAGAAGACGCAAGCCACTCCGAAGGGGGATATCGACACCGCCCGGAGACGCTTTGCGGAGTTGTCGAGAGGTGGGAAATGAGCAAACCCGAGAGCTACGCCAGTGTTTGGGATGCCATCGCGGACACGCCCGGGCAGGCGGCGAACCTGCGGGCGCGAGCCGAACTGATGCAGCAGATCGCGGCCTTCGTCAAACAGCAGGATTGGACGCAGGTGGAGGCGGCGAGCCGCTGTGGCGTGACGCAGCCGCGGATTAACGATCTGCTCCGCGGCCGCGTCTCGCGCTTCTCGCTCGATGCGCTGGTGAACATCTCCACGGCGCTGGGGCGGCGCGTGCGGGTCGATCTCGAGGCTGCCTGAGCAGAAAACGGCGGCAACCCGAAAGGAAACGGGGCGAATCGCCTCCAAGTCCTCTCTCACTTACGGTAAACCTCCCTGCGATGGCCGATCTTGACGATCATGACTGTCGAGCGGGCGTCTTCGATCAGGTACAGTACCCGGTAGTCGCCTTGCCGGATGCGATACTTTTCTTCGCCGGAGAGTTTTTCCGAGCCGGGTGGACGCGGAGTGGCGGCCAGGCTTGCAATCCTGGCGGCGAGGGGTTTGCGGTCCGCCTTTGGCGTAGCTTCCAACTCTTTGGCCGCCGAGGCCTTGATTAGAAGGCTATAGCTGGCCACGCCGCTTCATGTCCTTCAATACTTCCTCGAATGATAATACGGGCTCCTTCGCGCGACTCCCAAAAGCGGCCAGATCATCGGCGTCTTCGGCCAGCGTTCGCCGTACGGCCGCATTCACCAACTCGGAAATACTATGGTCGGTATGGGCCGCTTTTATGCGGAGAGCTTTGTGCAAACCCGGCTCAAAATAGACGGTGGCGCGCTTGCCCTGTGCCATGATGCCATTATAACATCATGACGCTTTAACGTCTGGCGAGGTCTTCGACCTGGGTGCGCGACAAAAGGCGCCCATGTGGGGTCAGGCCTTCCGGCCTGCCGCCGGCTTTCGAGCCGGCGTTCTTCAAAACGCCGGGCAGAAGCCCGGCGGCGGGATGAATCCTGCCCCACTTCCTTGGGTATATTGAAAGTGCGCGCGGGCCGTGTGGGATAAGGCTCCCGCCTTGTCGATCCGAGCGAAGCTCGGTGGAGGTCTCCATGCATATCGTTCACGTTTTTGTGCACGTCAAACCCCAGTTCATCGAGCCGTTCCAACGCGCCACTGTCGAAAACGCCGCCAACAGCGTTCGCGAGCCCGGCATCGCGCGTTTCGACGTCTTGCAGCGCGCCGATGACCCCGCGCGGTTTACGCTGGTGGAAGTCTATCGAGACGCCGATGCTCCGGCCCGCCACAGGGAGACCGCTCACTACCAGGCCTGGGCCGCGCAGGTGGCGGAAATGATGGCCGAGCCGCGCACTCGCACCGTCTACGCGAACATTTATCCGCCGGAAGCAGGCTGGTAAGCGGCCATGAATTTTGAATTCGCGACGGCCGCGCGCATCCTGTTCGGTCCCGGCGTTTCGAGCCAGGTGGCGCACGCGGCGGCCGCCATGGGCAACCGCGCGCTGGTGGTCACCGGCGCCACGCCCGAACGCGCCGCGCCGATTATTCGCCAACTGGAGGCCGCGGCCATCCATTGCTCGTTGTTCCCGGTGGCCGGCGAACCTACCGTGGATCTGATCCGCGGCGGTGCCGAATACGCCCGCCGCGAGCGCTGCGAGCTGGTCGTCGCCATGGGCGGCGGCAGCGCGCTCGACGCCGGCAAAGCGCTCGCGGAAATGCTGGCCAACCCCGGCGATCCGCTCGATTACCTGGAAGTGATCGGCCGCGGGCAACCGCTGTCGCACGCCTCGGTTCCGTTTATCGCCATCCCCACCACCGCCGGAACGGGGACCGAGGTGACGCGCAACGCCGTGCTGGCCTCGCCCCAACATCGCGTCAAGGCCAGCCTGCGCAGTCCCGGTATGCTGCCGCGCCTGGCGGTGGTGGACCCCGAGCTGACCTACGATTTGCCGCGCCCCATCACCGCCGCGACCGGCCTCGATGCCCTCACCCAGCTCATCGAGCCCTACACTTCCGTGCGCGCCAATCCGATGACGGACATGTTTTGCGTGGAAGGCATCCGCCGCGCCGCCTGGGCGCTGCCGCGCGCCTGGGAGAACGGCGGCGACCGCGAGGCCCGCGCCGCCATGGCCTGGGTCAGCCTGCTGGGCGGCCTGTCGCTGGCCAATGCCGGCCTGGGCGCGGCGCACGGGTTCGCGGCCCCGGTGGGCGGCATGTTTCCCGCCCCGCACGGCGCGGTGTGCGCCGCCATCCTGCCCTACGCCATGGAGGTGAATGTGCGCGCGCTCGCCGCCCGCCAGCCCGAAAGCCCGGCCCTGGCCCGCTATGAAGAGATCGCGCGCCTGCTCACCGGCCGCCCGCGAGCCACCGCGCGGGATGGCGTCCGCTGGGTGACGGACCTTTGCGTCCGGCTCGAGATTCCGCCCCTGCGGGCCTATGGCGTCGGCGCCACCGACATCCCCGATCTGGCGGCCAAGGCCGCCGGCGCCAGCAGCATGAAGGGCAACCCCATCGCGCTGACTCCCGACGAGCTGCAGGAGATCATCTCACGAGCGCTTTGAAAGGCGGATCCTCGGTGAGCAGGTTCCAGCCTCCGCACGCCGGGCAGCGGTAGGTCTCGAACCACCAGGCGCGCCGCCACACCTTGCACGTCTTCCGCACGTGCGCTTCGGAGTTCCCCGCGCCGCACCGCGCGCACACGTTGACCCACAGTTCGAACGCTTCGGGCAGCTCCACCTCTCCGAACCAGAACGCCCACCCGTAGCGGCTCAGCTTTGTGCCGCGCCGCGCATCGATCCATCGCAGAATCCAATTCAGGACCGCCAGGAACCGCTCGTTGCCGAACGCAAACAGCGCGATCCGCTTGGGCGGCGGGGCGATGAAGTTGTGGGAATTCAAAAATGAGAGCGAAGTGTAGAGCGGCTGCGTGCACCGCCGGCGCAGGCCCGTGATCCGCTCCACCGGACCGGCCACATCCTCCGGGCGGCGAAAGGCGTTCACGTGCCCGCCGCCGCGCCCCAGCCATCGATAGATGCGGTCCGCGAGCGTGCCCGCGTCCGGGACCGTCACATACAGCGCGCCGCCCGGCCGGATCACGCGCGCGATTTCGCGCAACACGGCATCGAGGTCCTCGAAATGCTCCAAACTGTGATTGCTAACCACGAAATCGAACGAAGCGGCCGCCAACGGCATGCGCGCGGCATCCGCGGCCACATACACGCCGCCCCGGCGCGACGCGGGGATCGAGTGGTCCAGGCGAACCACCAACAAATCGGTTCTGTCGAGCGGAAAACTCCCCGGCCCCGCGCCCAGATCGAGCACCGCCGAGCCCGCCCGCAACTTCCGAAGTAACTCCATCATGATGGAGTCATCAGGATAACAGGAAAGAAGCCGGTTGGCCGGCGAAAGCGCCTGCCCCACAGTCCTACACTCAGTTACTTCACGTACTTCGGCGCAACCCCCTTGCCCCAGGGATCGTATTCCGCCGCGAAGCGCACTCGGTCCGACACCGCCGGATGATCGTACAGCCAGAACTCGATGAACGGGCTCGGATCCGGGTCCTCAAGCGAAACCTCGCCCAGAATCTGAAACGCCTGCGCGGCCGCTTGCGGCGCATCCGGCACGATGCCGTGAATCGCTTCCAGGCCGTAGATATCGGCATTGTGCTCCAGGACGCGGCTGAAGGAACTGGCGGCCGGCTCGGCGGCGAAGCTCAGCACCGACACTGTCAGCATGAGCAATGGGAGAGACGCCCAATCCTCCACCCCCGCGATGCCCCACCGCCCGCCCCAGCGCGCCGTCATCCAGGTCATGGCGTGGTAGCCGGCGTACAGCGCAATCAGCAACAGCAGGCAGAGCGCCGCGATGCCCAGAAAAATGTGGTGGAGGACATAGTGGCCCATCTCGTGGCCGAAAACGAAGAGGGTCTGGTCCTGAGTCATTTTCCGCAACGTGGTATCCCATACCACCACGCGCCTGGAGGCGCCGATTCCCGTTACGTAAGCGTTCAATGAGTTCAGCTTCTCGCTGGCCTTCATCTCGAACATACGGTCGTGGGGAATGGCCAACCCTCCGCGCGCCACCAGCTTGTCGATCTGGAAGACCAGCGCCGGTTGCTTCGCCGGCAGCGGCTCGAACTTGTAGAACAGCGGCTCAATGGCCACCGGTTCGATGAACAGCAGAAACACGACGATGGGAATGGCGGCCAGCCAGAAGTAAAACCACCATCTCCGCGCGCTGCGGCGAATCACCCCATATAGGATCCACGCCAGGAACCCCATGAGCAGACACCCGATGAGCTCGCCCTTAGCCCAATCCCAGAACCACGAACCCCAGCTCTGAATGGACTGGCCGTACTTGAGCGACAGATGCTGGCCGTAAATCGAAACCGGCAGGCCGAGCCCGTCCACCGCCAGTATCAGCAGAGGCGCGAAGATGTAGGCCTGCACGATGCGCCGCCGCGACGCCGCTTGCGCCCAGTCGCGGAATCGCGGCGCCACCCGCCATGCCACCACGCCGGCCAGGACCGCCACGCCGTAAGCGAAACCGATGAAGTGCAGCCAATTGCGCGCGTGGGCGTAGTCAATGGCTCGAGCCAGCTTTTCGGGCGGCAGCGTGTAGGTCTTTACCTGCTTCTGGGGTTCCGGCATCTGGGTTGGAGCCGAAACCTGGGCAAGCGTCACGGCGGCCAGCGAGAGAAGAAGAAGCGCGCGACGAAGCATCTGTGCAACCTCCGTGGAGAACCGATAGCCACACAACTAACCCGGCCTTCTCACACACACTCGGCCGTGACAACGTGGCGCACGCAATCGTGCGGCGCACTCGTGCGTGCCGCGTCGGCACTTGCCGACGCCCCGGCTCGACGAACTGTCCGCGCGCCCGAACGTGTCGAGAAGAGTCTCGACACGGCACGCATGAGTGCGTGCGCCACGTCTTCGGGCCACCTGTAGTGGCCGGGGACCTGGGACTACGCCAGGCAATTCTTGGCGTAGGCCAGGCACTTCTTCACTTCGGCCACCGCGTTCGAACCCTCCGGAATCCGGTACTCCAGCTCGATGTTCGCCGGGAACTTGTACTTCTGCGTCTTGAGCAGTTGCAGGACGTCCTTCAGGGGCGTGTCGCCCGTACCCCACGGCACGTTGGCGCCGTGGTCCTTCTTGCGGTCCTTGATGTGCAGGTTGGTGATCTTGTCGTGGTGTTCCTTGATGAACGCCACGGCATCGTAATTGGCCGCCGTGAAGTGGCCGATATCGAGGTTGACGCCGTTGAACTTCCCGTACGACAGGCCCACCTTGTAGCTCTCCAGGGTGGCGAACTGGTTGGGATCGCTGGTCTGGTCGTGCCCGTGGTAGCCCACCAGCAGCTTGTGCTTATCGGCATAGGGCGCGATGCGCTTGGACATGCTCACCGTAGTGCTGGTGGTGATTCCCTTGGCGCCCAGCCCTTTGGCCATCTGGAAGCCGTACTCGATGTCGTCGTCCTTCATGCTGTCCTGCATGTTGTAGCACAGCAGGGTGACTTGAACGCCGACATCGTTGAACTTCTTGGTGACCGCCTTCCAGGTGGCCGGGGAAGAGGCCAGCCGCCACTTGCGGAGCTCCTCCTGCCGGGCCTGCGCGGCGGCCTGCTGCTCAGGGGTCATCGGCGCCCGGCCGCCGCCGCGCGCTCCTCGTCCCGGCGTGGCCGGAGCTGCGCCTGGCGCCCCGCCTGGCGCTGCCGCCGGCGCTGGGCCGGGCGCCCGGCCACCGCCGCCAGGAGCCGGCGCGCCCGGCGCGCCCGCCAGCGCTTCACAGTGGTTCGACATCAACTCCACTTCGCCCAGGCCGATTTCGGCATACGCCTTGACGATGGCCATGGGATCGCTGGCTATGCTGTTAAAGCTGTAACTGATGGCCCCGATCCGCACCCCGCCGAACGTCGAATTGATCTTGGCCGCGCCGAAGGCTGCCGCCGTCGGCAGGCCGGCCAGCGCGATCTTCCCTACGTCTCGTCTTGTATAGAGCATGATTTCTCCTGAATATTCCCTATCCGGCCGGAGCGACGCCGGCCACCCCTGTTCGCATCGTCTATAACTTCAGTTCCCAGCCCTTACGGAACACGGGCTTCAGATACTTGTTGGCTTCCGGGTTGTTGGTGAAGCGCCGCGTCTTGGCGTCGTACTCCAGCTTGCCCTCGAAGCGATAGGCGATGGCGCCGAGGGTCACCCATTCGGCGAAAGGCCCGGCCACGCCGAAATTCGAGCACGACGGATCGCCGCCCTTGCAGGCGCGGATCCAGTCGCGGTAATGGCCCGGCGAGCGCGGCAGAACCGGCGCCGGGAGCCTGTAGTCCGCCCACCTGGCGGCGGGCAACAGCCACACGCCCTCCCCGCGCGCCACGGTCGCCATATATCCCTTGTCGCCCACATAGAGCGCCCCGCTGCCCGTCAGCACGCCGGTCGCCGGCCCGCGCCCGCCACGGCCCACTGGAGCGCCCGCCGGAGCCCCGCCGCGCCCTGCCGCCGGAGCCGCGCCACGGCCGGCCGGCGCGCCCGCGCCGCCGCGCCCACCCTGGCCTCCTCCGCCGCCCGAACCCAGATCCGGCCGCCCCAGCGCCGCCAGGTTGTCCGACCTCGGCAGCAGGGGCTCGTTCTCCAGCCCTTTCGGCCGGTACAGATACGGAAGCTCCGCGCCGTGCACGCCGTCGTACCAGTAAACCGACACCGCCGGCATGTTTCCACGGGCCGCGAAGTCATAGCGCAAGACCGAGCGCAGCGGGTAGGTGAATTTACTCCTCTGCTCGGCGCGGGTCACTTCCACCGCTATCGGCGATCCCAGTTGCAGCGCCTGGTTTGCCGTGCCCAGGGTGTGGATGCCCCAGTCTCCCAACGAGCCGGTTCCGAAATCATAGAACCCGCGCCAGTTGAATGGCAAATAAAAGCCACCCGGACTGCTCGACCCGGTGGGCGCATGTTCTTTGTCCCACCCGCCGGAGGTGTACGGACGCGCGGCCGCGCCTCCCAACCACAGGTCCCAGTCCAACCCCGGCGGCACGGGCTCCGCCGGCGGAATCGTCTGGATGCCTTGCGGCCAACTCGGGGCGCCGGTTACGGCGTGCACCTCGGTCACGTTGCCAATCTCGCCCGACCACACAATCTCGCAGGCCGTCCGGTGCGCTTCGTGCGAGTAGCCCTGGTTGCCCATCTGCGTCGCCACTCCATACTTGGCGGCCGCCTCGGCCAGCAGGCGCGCCTCCCAGGGAGTGCGCGTCAGGGGCTTCTCCACGTAGACGTGCTTTTTCCGCTCGATGCACGCGAGCGCCACCGTGGCGTGCATGTGGTCCGCCGTGGCAATCACCACGGCGTCGATGTTCTTGTCTTCCTTGTCCAGCATCTTGCGGAAATCGGTGTACTGCGCCGCCTTCTCGTAGCGCTTGAAGGTGGGACCGCCCTGCCGGGAATCCACGTCGCACAGCGCCACGATGTTCTCCGAGGCGCATCCGTGGAGGTCGTCGGAGCCCCGCCCGCCGACACCCACGCCGGCGATGTTCAGCTTCTCGTTGAACGCCTTGTAACCCAGCGCCTTGAGCGAAGCGACGCTGCCGAATCCGCCAGCCGGTACGGCCCCGGCCAAAAGCGTTCCATAGAAGAAGCGCCGCCGCGAAATTCCGTTTTGAGACATGCTGAGCAATCTCTCTCTATCCAATTAGTTGCACCGGACAACCGTCTATTTAAGCGCTAATCGCCGCCCGCCACAATCCCCAGAATTGTCCAATGCATGATGAGCCTGAACGGGAGGCCCGATTCCAATGCGGGGTGAGCCTGAAATGGAACTTTGATTCCAATGCGGGATGAGCCTGAAAAGCAAACTGTAGGATGCTGCGAATGA
>Ga0326727_10010612_pt1 | contig 21862 bp, 24 predicted proteins | sample MB2enrmetagenome_FD_207643 | JGI IMG/M metagenome (GOLD analysis project Ga0326727, IMG submission 207643) | Lab enriched peat soil microbial communities from McLean, Ithaca, NY, United States - MB29MY | ecosystem: Environmental > Terrestrial > Soil > Wetlands > Peat | place: USA: New York...
AACGGCGATGGCAAGCAGGGCAATAGTGAATCCAATTAAATCTTTGACGAATTCCTAGCGACGCAAGTGACTGATAGGCAATATTCATTCCTTCCGCCACATTCTGTATTGCGTAATCGTCACTGACTATGACCGGATCTTGACCTTCTCTTTTTAGATCTATTGCAAGAGCGAGGACGTTCGCATCCGTCTTTGAGAGGGCAGGGTGATCACCAAGTGTTTTGGCGCTTTCCATAACTTCATTCAAAGCGTCCGATGTGGCACTCTGAATCTTCAATTTACCTGATGATGTTGATAGAGAGAGCCTGAATGATGGTCCGGTTTGGTTTCGCAACTCGTTTGTGACTTCTGGAACTGAATAGCTTTGGAGGTCTAAGCCTGACGGATCAAGCCCCATTATAAGAGCTGAAGTGTCTAAGACTAGGACTTTCACAATTCAGGCCTTTCCATTTCTTGAAGACGAAGCAAACTTCCTAGAGACGGTGTAGGTGCCATTCTGACAAATATAGAAGATCGTTCGGATTTTCGAAGTTCAAGAGCGATATCTTCCTTCAACTCTCGCTGAAACCGTCCGTCAGCCACGACTTGCGCCTTGAGTCTTGGGTTTCCAAGTCGAATGGATAGTGTGCGTTCCATAGAGATTACCGTTGGCCTAACGAATCCTAGAGGACAGATGAAAGTTACTACAAAAACATCAACAGACGAGTCAACTATCGGTCCGCCGGCTGAGAGCGAGTACGCAGTTGAGCCTGTAGGAGTTGATACGATGACTCCATCTCCTCTTAATTTGACGAGCTCTTCCGAATCGACCCCTAGGCGCAAATCTAACATTTTAGCGGGGCTCCCTGACGATACTACGAGCTCATTTAGAGCGTCAATCACATGTCGGCCATCCAAGTGAACTGCCAATTTTGCACGCCTTTCGAGCCAACATCTACCGTTTATGAAGAGCCTAATGGCTCTGTACGCCTTTCTAGGTTCAACTTCGGTCAAGTATCCGCGCCTGCCCATGTTGACCGCTAGGATAGGGGTTTCCGGGTCAGGGATACTCATACAAGTCTTCAGAACGGTTCCATCTCCACCGACGGTGACTATGAGGTCTGAATGGATCTCTGATAGGCTCTTCCCGCCACCCAATCGGCTTCGTCTTGCCAATTCGACCTCCGCCGTGACAGGAATCCCTTCTCTTCTCAACCGTTTAGCTAGTGTAGCGGCCACATCAAGTGCGCGCTGATCATCCAATCGCGAGACAAGGCCGACTTTGAAGACCAAGCGTAAGTTCTCCAAAGAGACACACACGTCAAAGTAATTAAGTAATCCACCCGGGTCAACGAGAATTCTGTTTGCGAGCAACTATCCTGTCAAGCAAGACTTTTTAGACATAAAGCGCTCGTTACTGATTCAAAGATTACTGGATGAAAGGTTAGGCGATGAACGCTGAGCAAACCAGTTGACGTTGGACAAGTGAAGATCGGTCAATACATTATCGTGGAAGGAGAACCATGTAAGATTGTTGAGTATGAGAAATCTAAACCAGGAAAACATGGAGCTGCAAAAGCACGAATAGTAGCCATCAGCGTGACAACTGGAACAAAGAAGAATGTCATCAGCCCCGTTGATGCAAGAATCGACGTACCCATGATTGAGAAGAAGACAGGGCAGGTCTTGGCCTTCGTCGGATCGAATGTTCAACTAATGGACATGCAAAGTTACGAAACATTTGAAACCCCGATGCCTGAGGAAGAGGAGATCAAATCAAAACTCGCCCCAGGCGTCGAAGTGGAATACTGGCAAATGCTCGGTCAAAACAAGATTATGCGAACAAAGGGCTAGTTCCTGATTAGGCGGTTGATCTGCCATGCCACTAGTATCTCATGTACGGATCAAACGCGGAATGTCAATTTCAGCTCTAGCTCGACAAATGGAGCAAGTGAGGGTTCTAGGACCAGGACGATTTGGCAAAGCTGCCAGGATCCTTGGAGAGATGTTTAGCAACGACGATTACTGTAATTTCATTTCATTAGCCGGTCCAATTATACCCGGAGGGCTTAGAACACTAGTAACCGACCTAGTTGATCAGAAGCTGATCGACGGGGTTGTCACAACCGGGGCCAATGTTACACACGATATGCTCGAGGCATTAGGGCACAGACACATTGTTGGATCGGAGATGTTGGATGACGCAGCTCTAAAACGAAAAGGATTGTCGCGAATCTATGACCTTCTTGTCAAACAAAAAGCGATTGTAGATTTAGAGAAGAGAGCATATCGCATGTTGTCCAGAATCCCCGAACAAAAACGGCGAAATATTGGAAGTTACGAACTCTTATGGGAATTCGGACGCCAACTCAACGATAGAAACTCGCTCCTCAAAACGGCTGAGAAGCGAGGAGTACCGATTTTTTGTCCCGGAATATTCGACTCGATGTTGGGTTTGGATTTATGGACTTACAGCCAACTTAATCAGCTGGTTGTCAATCCGTTCAAAGATTTTTCGAAACTCGTGGATATGACGTTTGAAGCAAAACTCGTTGGAGCAGTAATTCTCGGAGGGGGTATGCCCAAACATCATGTCCTCGTGGCCAACTCATACAGGGGAGGGTTAGATGCGGCTATTCAGATTACGCTTGATAGGCCCGAGGGAGGAGGCGCGAGCGGAGCTCCCTTGGAGGAAGCGATAAGTTGGGGTAAGATCAGGCGTCAAGATAAATTGGTGACCATAACGGGAGACGCGATAACAATCTTTCCAATCTTGGCATTGGCCGCTATGGAAATCGCAAAAACTTAGCTCTCGTCACTTTGTGCGCGGAACATGAATCTCAAGTACGCCATGCTTGAATTTTGATTTGATCTTTTTTGAGTCTATTTGGACAGGAATTCTAATCCTGGCGTGGTATGAGGTGAACTCTCCGTGTCGGTGCTTAGCACCGAGTTCATGGAAAGTAATTTTCCTCGTGGTGACAGCGGAGATTTCGATTGCTTCCTTGCTCGGGCAATGCAGTTTCACTTTTTTTTCATTGACATATGGTAGGTCAACGGTCAGAACCAATTCGGATGCTGCCACGAACAAATTGTAGAGCGGTTCAATACTGGCAGAAGCTGCGTTCCATCCTGATCCGTGTATAGGTGAATGATCAGAATGTCTTGGTTCGGCTCGATCCTTGCTTGATTCTGAACTCATTCTAGGTCACCCGTATAGTGGAGGCAGATCATACTCATGCGCTTTATTCATTCGTGACATCTCTTCTTGAGTACGGTGCATGATGTCTTTCGATCGGAGACGAATTTCTTCACCACGCTTGAGCAATTCTCCGACGTCAATCTTCAGTTGAAGAATCTTGTTAACTGACGTCAATGCTGCTGCGGCTGCGACTGGATCTGGGTAGTTGTAATATGATTGAGTAAGTAGGGCGATACCTGGAATTGACGCCTGAGCGCATCGGCGAAGCAATAAACCGTATGCGCCAACTATGTAGCCTTCATCGAGAATTTCAGCGGACCCATTCAGCTTCTCTTCAAGTTTTTTCTCTGACAATGCAGCGAATACTTTCGGTGAATCTATGTCTTGTCGGTTGGCAACAGCCATCCCTCCCAATGACATCATGAGTTGAATTTTCTTTTTCTGAGTCCACTCCACTAAACCTGATGCTAGCGGTCGGAGAAGCGGTAGTGGAATCGCTGTTTCCGATAATAATACAATTAACGAATCTCCGGCGAAGAGACGAACAGGTGACTTCGGCAATCCGCCGTGCAAAACAATCATGGGCGGTAACATGTCTGATTCGATTGAGCCTACTTCTCGGAGTTTAAGTGAACTCACGATATGAGACGCAGCGAGGAGCCCGACCAGCCCCACATCTGGAAGACCATTGATCATTACCGCGTCGTTGGGAATTGACGCAGTTTCCATTATCTGGAAGCCGTCATTATCTGACATATCGATCGACTTCCGAAATCTAGTGGTAGTTGAACCTGAGCGAGTAATTAAAAGGTTCGTGCCAACTTCATGGAAACTGACGCTTGGAGGGAATGAGAGTGAGTGCGCTGGAGGGTCTTGGAAGATCTCTTAACGATGTCATGAAAAAACTCCTGCGCCTTACAGTGGTTGACGAGAGGGCTGTTAAGGAACTTGCTCGAGACTTACAGAGGTCCCTTCTGCAATCTGATGTCAACGTTAACCTTGTTCTACAAATATCACAAGCCGTCGAGACAAGATCACTCGAAGAGAAACTTCCGCCTGGAATCCCGAGACGAGAACACGTAATCAAGGTGCTCTACGAGGAACTAACACGTTTCCTGGGTGAAGACCCAGCCAAGATTACGGTTGAACCGGGTAAGAAGTACGTCATAATGCTCGTCGGTATCCAGGGAACTGGCAAAACAACTGCGTCAGTGAAACTAGCAAGGTTCTATCAAAAGCGCGGCATGAAGCCTGCAATAGTTTGCGCAGACACTTATCGACCAGGCGCCTTTGACCAGCTGAAGCAACTCGCCGAGAGAGTGAACGTACCAGTTTACGGCGAACCGAACTCCAAGGAAGTACTTAAGATCGTAAAGAAAGGGAAGGAACAATTCGAGCAGCAGAAACATGATCTAATCATAATCGATACGGCCGGTCGCCACAAAGATGAAGGCGAACTAATGTCTGAAATGAAAGACCTAGCTAGGCTAATTGTTCCCGACGAAATCATCCTCGCCATTGATGCTTCTATCGGGCAAGCCGCTATGTCGCAAGCAACAGCATTCAATGAAACCACGACTATAGGGTCGATTCTTGTCACGAAACTGGATGGTACAGCAAAGGGAGGCGGGGCGCTCTCTGCAGTTGCTGCAACTAAAGCGAAAATTAAGTTCATCGGCACTGGCGAAAAAATTGATGATTTAGAACAGTTTGTTCCATCAAGCTTCGTGGGAAGACTTCTCGGAATGGGTGACGTCAAAGCTCTTGTTGACAAGGTACGTGAAGCCGAAGTTGTTGTGCCCCAGAAGAAAGCTCGGGCTTTCTTAGAGGGAAAATTCACGTTAAAAGACATGTATGATCAGATGATTGCTGTCAGGAAAATGGGTCCTTTGAAGAAATTGATGGGAATGGTTCCGGGTGGAATGAACATTCCTGATGACGCGATGGATACTGCAGAAAAAAGACTTGATTCGTGGCGAGTGATAATTCAATCAATGACGAAAGAAGAAGTTGAAGATCCAAAACTTGTAGATTCTTCGCGTGCTAGACGGATAGCACGTGGCTCAGGGCGTACTGAGAAAGAAGTCAAGGAACTCATCAACCAATACTTCATGATGAAGAAAATGATGAAGAGCATGAAGCGACGCGGAGGAGCCTTGGGACGAAAACTACCGTTCCCGGTGAGGACCTGAGTCAAGAAGGTTAAATAGCCCGCGCCTCCGTCTGCTAGCGAAATTCAAGGGTCTGCTCCATGAGACGTTCAAAAGGGTATCGCTCAAAGACACGCAGATTGCTTACGAAGAAACCTCGAGAACGAGGGAAAATAGGGCTGAGCAGAATTCTTAGGAGTTATCAACCCGGAGATCGGGTAACTATTCTAATCGAACCGTCTGCTCATAAGGGGATGCCGCATAGACGGTATCACGGAAGAGTTGGAACCGTTCAAGCGAAGCGTGGAAAGTCGTTTGTCGTAGGTGTGCAGATAGGTAATCAGACGAAACAGATAATCGCACGACCGGAACATTTGACGCCGACGCGCTAGGTAGTGAAAACCAGATTGCCAAGAAAAATCATTGACTCTAAACCCGCCACTACGGCCGAAGCTAAACGAATTCTTGAACGTGTTAAGGATGATGAACTCGGAGAGTTTCAGAGGCGCACTCTTGACTACGCGTCGAAGTTTTCTAAAGTCTCACCAACTAAAGTGGAGAAGCTCGTGAAGGAACTTACGGAGAAGTACCAACTCGATAGGAAAGAATCAATCCAGGTAGCAAACTCGATGCCGCAATACCTAGAGGAACTGCGAACGATACTTACAGTTAAAGGCAGGATAATAGGCGGCACCCAGCTTGAAGACATTCTAAAGGTCGTTAACAACTACCGAGAAGACACTTAGAGGCCCCTTCCGATATAGGAAGGCTTTTTTCCATGCAAGCCCACGTCCTAGTGGATGCTCTCGACATTGCGAAATTCAAGGTTTTCTCGACCATCATTTTCCATTCACACATCCCACTTCAGGCTTAATTGAGCCTGAAGACCACCGCAACGATTTCTGGAGACAAATAAATTGAGCCTTAACAGGGAACGCATATCGGCGGGGGCTTCAGAACCTCAAAGACTTAAATCATTAGGAAGCTCGCCACCGCGACTCTATGAGGAGTATGCCTATGTACTGGACTATTTGCAGCACGGAAGAACTTCAGCAGACAAACCTAGACATTTAGCTCTCCCCACTGTTCAGGTGATTGGTGAGAACTACTTTACACTCTTAGAAGCAGAAGTTCGCGCGGGAACACAACCCAATCTGGATGAGCGAGTCTACATTGGAAAAGAACGTCGAGAAAAGATCAATCGAATCATCGGACGAATCGGTTACAATGACCTTACGGCAAACGCAAAGGCGGAACTGTTACCGGTCCTTGAGAAACTCATCACAGACCAGGAACCACGTTTTGTCGGCTTCTTCAACAATTCTCAAGCGATAACTCCACGCATGCACGCCTTGGAATTGCTGCCTGGTATCGGAAAGAAATCAATGTGGCAGATAATCAATGCTAGAGAAAAGAAACCATTCGTGAACTTCAAAGACATTGAATCAAGAACAAGCGTTGGTGACCCAATCAACGTCATAGCGAAACGCATACTCGACGAACTCACGGGAGGCGAGAAGTACCGCATATTCTCGAGATCGCTATAGACCACCCTCGTAGTGAAACTGCAGATTGACTCAACGGATAGTTATTCACGCTGATCTTGATTATTTTTATGCGCAGTGTGAAGAAATTGTTCGTCCTGAACTTCGCGGAAAACCAGTAGTCGTATGCGTCTATTCTGGTCGAACAGCAGAAAGCGGAGTGGTCAGCACTAGTAATTATGAAGCCAGAAAATACGGCGTTAAGGCCGGAATCCCGATTGCATACGCAAAGAAAATGTTGGCTTCCGTTCAAGCAACCTTTCTCGCAATGAACATGACACTTTACGAGGAAGTATCAAGTCGAATAATGAAAATGCTAAGAACCTACGGTGACTCATTTGAAAAAGTCAGCATAGACGAAGCTTACCTAGACATCTCTAATTTAGCTGAAGGAAATTTCGACAAAGCAAGGGAAATTGCTATACAAGTTAAGGAAGAGATCCTACAAAAGGAACAAGTAACGTGCTCAATTGGCGTCGCACCAAACAAATTGCTAGCGAAGATGGCGTCTGACTACAGGAAACCTGACGGGCTCACGATACTGCAACAAGGGGGGGGAGAAATAATCAAATTCATTGAACCGCTACCCGTGAACAAAATACCGGGGGTTGGGAAGAAAGTTGAGGAAAAACTGAACGAGATACATGTCCGTACGATTGAAGAACTTGCACAAGTAGATCCAATCTATCTAATTGAGAAATTTGGCAAAAACTTAGGAAACTATCTCTTTCAAGCCTCGCGAGGCGAGGATAACGACCCAGTCAAAGATAGAGAACAACCGACACAATTGAGCCGCATAGCTACGCTAAAGCAGAATAGTCGAGACCCACAAGAGATCCTACCGCTGCTCAACATCTTAGCATCCTCCGTTCTTGAAAAATTGAACGAAGAAAAAATGGAATCCAAATCAGTGAGCGTGATCGTAATTCTCACCGACCTAAGCATCCACACTAAATCAGTGACACTAGAATCCCCAACCAAAGACTTTGACACAATAGCGGAAAGGGCAAAATCACTACTAGAGCGATTTGTTGAGTCCATGCCGAACGCAGTAATCCGTAGGGTGGGAATAAGATTATCCAGTTTACAGAAGCGTGCAGGTCAGACGGACATCGTAACTTTCCTTCAAGCATAGTCTGGAAAAGCGAGGGGGAGATCGTGTCATGGGTCAGACGAGAACTGAATGCACTTGGCATCCCGCCCCTCAAACGCTTTGGACAACACTTCCTAGTTGACAAGAAGACACGCCAAACGATGATAGAATCCGCTCGCTTAGAAGCAGATGACACGATCGTGGAAGTTGGACCGGGCTTAGGATTTATCACCACAACACTAACCTCACAACCATGCAGCATCATCGCAATCGAAAAAGATCGAGCCCTAGCGCACTACCTCAAAAACAAATTCGGAAAAAACAGTAACATAACAATAGTGCAGGGCGACGCACTAGAATTTCACTTTCAAGATCATGCAAAGATTATCTCTAGCCCACCATACAACATCTCCTCGAGACTAATCCTCACTATTTTGAACAGCAAATTCAAACTCGCGGTACTACTATTACAAGACGAATTCGTAAGTCGATTAACCGCACCAGTTGGCTCACGCGATTACGGAAGATTGACGGTAACACTACAATCCAGGGCCAAAGTCGAACGGATAATTGGAGTTCCTAGATCAGCGTTTTATCCATCACCAAAAGTTGACTCCGCCATTGTTCGAATTCAACCCAAAGCACCAGACCTGCCGATCAAGGATCAAAAAACCTTCAATGAATTAGTTCGAGCGCTCTTCACCCAACGTCGTCGTAAACTGCGTGGAGTCTTGAAAAAGTACCTTAAGGAAACGTATCCCACTGAAATGAACGAGATACTCATGAGAACAAGTTTTCTTGAAAAGCGTATATTCACAATAGCTCCACTGGAATTGATTGAACTATCAAACATAATCTCAGAACTAAGAGTTGATACTGCACGTGCCAATAGCAATTAGAATAGTAATGATTGAACCAGAGAAAGCAGGAAACATTGGATCGATTGCCCGCTCGATGAAGAATTTTGCTCAGGACGATCTTTGGATTGTAAATCCAAAAGCCCGCATGGATGATGAAGCGAGAGCGTATGCCATGCATGGAGTAGACGTTCTTACCTCTGCCAAGATCAGGAAGAACATGGAAGAGGCATTGGAAGATGTTGACCTGATAGTGGGAACCAGCTCAATTGTGCCCAGCAACCCCTCCAATCTCGCACGATTACCACTCACCCCGAAGGATTTGGCAGAAAAAATCAGCACCGTAGATGGACGAGTCGCAATCATATTTGGAAGAGAAGCCTCAGGGCTAAACAACCATGAAGTGGAAAAATGTGACTTAATGGTCACAATCCCAGCAAACCCCGAATATAATGTGCTAAATCTCGCGTCGGCAAGTACAATCATCCTATACGAACTCTTCCAAAGAAAGAACGGTGACATGAAGAGGTTTCAACTAGCAACTGAAATGAGTAGGCATCATTTGCTTGAACAATTTGACCTTATGCTGAGTTTGATTCGGCTCCAGAAACACAGACGCGAGTTGGCGCGGCGAGCCTTCCGTAACCTCATCTCTCGCGCATTTATTTCTAAACGCGAAGCCTCACTACTTCTAGGAGTATTTAGGAAAACATCGGCACACATGGTGTAAACTTAAGTAAAAGCCATTACATCTCACGTCAAAACTGTGAATTGAGCTATGAAGGGTCGAAATTACAGGCAACCGAAAGGACAGGCGTATACTAGAGGCAAATATATTCACGGAAGCCCGCCTCCCAAGATTTCAAAGTTCACGATGGGAGACATGAAGAGCCATTTTGAGTACAAGTTTTCACTCGTGGCTCAGAGTCCAGTGCAAATTAGACATAACGCGCTTGAAGCAGCCCGAGTTTCCGCTAATAAAGTTCTATTCGATGCGTTGGGAGAAACAGGATACAAGATCGAGCTACGAGTTTACCCACATATCATCCTTCGTGAGAACCGAATGATTGCCACGGCGGGAGCGGATAGGTTACAGGAAGGGATGCGCAGATCTTTCGGCAAACCAAGCGGACGAGCCGCACGGATTAAGACCGGGCAATCAATTTTGGACATTCATGTAAACAGTAACGCCTTAGATCATGCCAAGGCAGCACTTCGCGTTGGATCGACAAAGCTTCCCGTCGCTTGTGTGATTACACAGGAAAGACTTGTCGCCCTAACTCCCCAAACTACGTAAACCATTTTTCGTTTGAATCCATCAAAACAGCTGGACCGCCGAGGTCCAGTAAGGAACGGTTAAGTCGTACAATTAGCTGCTAAGTTTTGTCACACCAATGTACCAATTAGAAGAACAGAAGATACTCGACGAAGTCAAAAAACGCGGTTCAAAGCGTATTCTGCTTCAAATGCCTGAAGGACTGAAGCCGATAGGTTTCAGAGTAGCGAAGTTATTGGAAGAAAGTGCTAACGTCGAAGTTTTCGTATCCGGCGATCCATGCTACGGAGCATGTGACTTAGCACTCATTCCGAAACAACAAGTTCATGCGGATCTCTTAATCCATATCGGTCATGCCGAGATTCCCGGAGAATTTGCTGACGAGAAAGTAATGTATGTTGAAGCAAGGGCGGATGAAGCGATTGATGAACCAATGACGCAGGCAATAGCCATGTTGACTCAAGAACATGTCATTGGACTCGCATCGAACGTTCAACACATACACATGCTTGAAAAAGCAAAACAAATCCTCGAGGAACATGGAAAGGAAGTTGTGATTGGGCGCCCTTCAGGATGGTTGAAGTACCCTGGCCAAGTTCTAGGATGCGACTACGGCAGCATTCGAGCTATTTCCGATAAAGTTGACGCAATAGTACTTCTGAGTGGAGGAGACTTTCACGCATTAGGAATACCACTTGCGACCGGAAAACGCACCATAGTAGTGGATCCTTTTCAATCGAAAGCGCATGATATCACGGAGACATGCCGGAGACTCCTCCGCAAGAGATTTGCGAGCATCGCGAAATTCAAAGAAGCAAAACGAATAGGAATTATTGTTGGACTAAAGAGCAGCCAAATGAATGCTCCATTGTCGCTTCGTGTGAAGCAACTGCTGGAGGAGAACGGATATTCAGCGATACTCATCTGTGCAACCGAAATTATCCCTGAAACATTAGATTCCTTTACAGATCTTGACGCTTACGTTGAAATATCATGCCCCAGAATCAGTACCGATGACCAAGACCGCTACAGAAAGCCGATTTTAAACCCAGAAGAAGTCATGGTCGCAATCGGAAAGAAACAATGGGAAGACTACACTAAAGGTATGACTCTGGAGGAGTGGCATTAGAATCTTGACGCCAACACTTCGAATCCAGCACGTAAACATCAAATTATGAAAATTTCAATCCGAAAACATGAATTAGCAATCAGACTACAAGGGTTGCAGCAGCACCCAGACGCCAAGGTATCCCTAGAGCAATACACCACCCCTGCGAACCTGGCTGCTGAAATTCTATTCCATGCATGCTATTCATTTGACGACATAGAGAACAAATCAGTGGTCGACCTCGGAACAGGAACAGGCAGACTAGCGATAGGTGCAGTAATCTTAGGAGCCGATTACACTGTCGGAATAGACATTGACAATGACGCCGTAAAAATTGCCTCGCACGAATGCAAAGGATCAAACATAGACTGGGTGATAGGCGATGTCTCCATTTTAAGAGGCGAGTTTGATACAGTTCTGATGAATCCGCCGTTTGGTACCAAGCGACCACACGCCGACGTACGATTCCTCGAAACTGCTCTTAACTTAGGGAACGTGATTTACAGTATACATAAAACTGCAACGCAAGAATTCATTGGAAGCTGGTTACAGAATCATAGCGCCAATTACCAAATAATTATGAATACCAAAATGGAGATAGGCCATCAGTTTCACTTCCACAGAAAAACGAAGCATGCCGTCGAGGTTCAAGTCTACAGAATCGTCCCAACTAAGACCTGAGCTTATATACTAGGGTGCGGTTTAACCGAACGAATCTACGTAACAAAAATGTCGGCAACTCGTCGGCTTGAACAGATTTGAAGAGTAGTTGGTTTGAGTAAAATACCGATCGCTTCGACACATTACGTACTGCCCGGAGACAGGTTGGGCGTCATAGAACAGTTTCTGCCCGGATCCGGAACATATGAAGATAATGGGAATATATACGCGACTTTTACTGGAACCGCTAAAATAGATACAAAGAACAAACGAGTTTCAGTACTTCCGACAACTCGAATACCTGAGCTTCCAAAAGAGGGCGCTACCGTCATCACCTCGGTCACCTATGCAACAGAAAAGATGGCCACAATGAGCATATGGAAGATCGAAGGGAAGAACCTACAAAACCCGTTTACGGCCATACTACATATCTCCTCATCAAGTCCAAGATATGAAAGACATATGTCAGATGTCTGTAAAGCTGGAGACATTATTCGTGCCAGAGTGATCGATATGACAAATCGAATCCCACAGTTAACCACCGCAGGCCGCGGTTTGGGAGTAGTGAAAGCATTCTGTTCGAAATGCGGTAACGTGCTCGAATTCACGAACAGAAAACTTCAATGTAACGCTTGCGGTAATCTTGAAAGACGAAGGCTTGCAGAAGATTATGGAGTACCCGCCTGAAAGTGAGCCTTATGGAAGTAAAAGTTGTTTCAAAGACGAAGACCGAATTAAAAATAGAAATCATCGGAGAAGACCACACCTTCTGTAATCTGCTACAGAACGTTCTTCTAAACGACAAGAACGTAGAGATCGCAGGATACGATCAACCTCACCCACTTATACGATCTAGCATAATTTACTTGCGAACAAAACGTGAAGTCTCGCCTGAGAAGGTTCTCTTGAACGCACTCGAAAATTTGAAGGACATGAACAAGGAATTTGATGAGAAATTCTCAAAGGCCGTCGAACAGTCTTAATGAACGATGCTGATTCAATTCGACATGTAATGCAAGACAGACGACTAGCAAGTTTAGGTGACGCGTACGTTAACTTCGTCTTTTCTTTAGCGTTGACCAAGATCAAAGGAAATCCTGAAGGAATAAAGGTCAGCGACAGGATCCTAGCTGAGGCATTCAGGCTCGCAGACCTGCGTAGATTCTTAGGCACGAGGGTAAATCGAAAAGACCTTGCTAACGCAGCCGAAGCGTTACTTTTCGAAGTCTATCAGAAAGGGCTCATATCACTCGATGAGAGCGTTCAATTAATCATGCAAGAACGCGAAGGCCCAGCGTACGGACTTTCAAATCTCCTTAGAGTCGCCGCTGAACGCCTCGTTAAGTGACGAAGGATTAGCCTAGATGCTTAAGAAAGAGATACGCATTCTTGGTTTAGCCGCGACTGAGTTGAGACGTGAACGGCGGCTAGTTGGCATAATTTTCCGAGGAAACTTATGGTTGGATGCCATCCTAACATGTAGCTTTGATACACATACCGAATACATTTCAGATATAGCTCGAACAATACTGAAAGCAAGACAATATTCTCAGATTCGAGTAGTAATCTCACGCGAAAATCTACTACCAAAAGGCATACAAGATCTGCGAAAATTAAATCTCAAAACGCATATCCCGACAATATCGATCATAAAATCTGAAAGTCAGCGCCATTCGACAACAACTAAATCCCGACCCGCACGATATCTACGCATCCAGAGAGGAAGACACAAGGTAATAGTGCAGACATTAGAATTGGATAAGGAAGTTGCCCGCGAAATCTTTCTAGTAGGCTGCAGAGGCAATTCCCTCATTCCAGAACCCCTGAGATTTGCGGAATTGGTCACCGCCGCACTCAAGTAGCTAATCTAAATCAAGTAAGGCTTAAATGGAACTCTAAATGATTGGGCTAGCCGGTCGTTATTCAAAGTGCAATTTTGCCCAAAATGCGGCTTAGCTCTTCTACCCACAAAGAAGCAGAAGGCAATTGTTCTAAGTTGCCCCAAATGCGGTTACGAGACGAAACGATCTGATAAGAACGTGCAGATACTCGAGCCACAGAAAGAGAACGTTGTCGTAATAGGAAAAGAAGAACAGAAGATTCGGACGCTACCGAAAGCAAAGGTTGACTGCCCGAAGTGCGGCCATAGGGAAGCGTTCTACTGGCTTGTGCAGACGCGAGGAGCCGACGAATCATCTACGCAGTTTTTTAGATGCACAAGTTGCGGAACAACTTGGCGTGAGAATTCGTAAACCCATAAATTCCAAGCCTAGCCCACCACCGTTCAATTAAAGTACGTATGCGTCTCTCTAGAAACACTCGTGGGTAAATTGTTCAAGGCAACAATAAGCGATGCACGGGTATGGAGGAATCTACTAGCCGCCATCTCTACGCTCATAGAAGAAACCGATTTCAATGCTGCACCAGAAGGTATCAAGCTAAGATCGATGGACCCTTCTCATGTAGCGATGGTCGATTTTGAATGGAACAAGTCTGCATTTGAAGAGTACAGTTGCCTTCAACCAACAAAAATACGATTGAACGTCAGCGATATCGTTAAGAAACTTCGAGGAGCTGGCTCTGATCGATTGGAGATAGCTTACGACGAGACAACTCGCAAACTCAATATGGTAATCAAAGGTAAATGGCGCACAACGTTCACGCTACCCACGCTGGATCCGGGTGATGAAGAGGTCCCGACTCCAAAGATAGCATTCAACACCAGAATCAAGATGGTCAGTTCGAGTTTCAAAGAGATCATAGACCAAATTCAGACCGTCAGCGATAACGTACGCCTAGAATCAGCTCAAGACAAATTTACTGCCGAGGCGGTCACTGAATTGAGTGGAGCTAAAATTGAATTGGAAAAGGGCAGCGACGTGTTACTTGAACTTGACGTGAAGGAACCTTGCAAAGCAACTTACAATTTGAATTACTTGTCCGAAATCTCGAAAGCTGGAGCTATGGCCTCGGAACTCGTCACCCTAGAATTCTCAACAAACATGCCAGTTAAGTTAGAGTATGAGATGCCACAGCAAGGTAAGCTGCTCTATTACCTAGCTCCAAGAATTGAAGCCGAATAGTACGACCTTGACAACTTGAGTGCACGACGTGCCTCAACCGAAAGGCAACTTGTATGGAAGCACTTCTGACTAAGCTAGATTACGCAAAATATCCGTTCACTATCGAGGCGTTGGGTTACATAAGGACACGTAATATCGACCCAACCGAACTAGCCAATCCAGAATTTCTCCCAATTTTAGATCGAGCAGTCGAGCGAATTAAACAAGCCGTCTTCAGCGGTAAAATCTCACACGACCTCACTCTAGAGGACATCGACATAATTGCTTATCCAACAGCACTCATGCTCATAAGTGCGACTGGCGACGATCGAACACGAAGACGCTACGCGCTCGCCGAAGCTAAGCGAGCATACGAACTTTTGAGAACGGAACCACCAGAAAAGTTACTTCAAATTGCAACATTCACGTTCAACTGGAACGCCAGACGTGTTGAACAAAGCATCGGCGAATCTCACTTTGAGTTCGCACTTCATTTCAAAGACTACATACGAAATTCAACTAGGATGCGTGATTTGAAATGGAAACTCGTCAATAGGGTAATGTCCCAAGGTTACGTGCTACTTCCGCGCGAAGACTTCGCGCGACTTCTTGAAGAGGAAGTCCAAGCCAGAGTCCTTGAGAAGACATCAGATCTTGAAATTGTTCTACCGGAAAAGTTAGCGCGATATGTCGAGCCACTCGTATCTAATCTCAAAGCAAGATCGGCATCCCTGGCAACAGATGACATGCCACGAGCAATCGTGCCCGCAGCTATGCCGCCTTGCATGAAGAACCTACTTAGCATGCTGCAGACAAGCAAGCACATTTCCCACATGGGCCGATTTGCGATGGCGGCATTTTTGCTGAACATAGGCACCGATGAACAGGACCTACTCAACATGCTTAAATCATTTACCGACTTCGATGAAAGACTTGCACGTTATCAAGTTGAACATATTGCTGGGAAAAGAGGGTCTAGACGAAAGTACACAGCTCCAAATTGCACAACCATGCAAATGCACGGGTTATGCGTCAATCCAGACGAAGTATGCGCGACGATACGCCATCCACTCTCATACTACAGAAGAAAAGCGAGAAGCCTTTACTCGAAAGGACCGCGAAAGATACCAAACCATAATCAAACTAAGAACGTGAATAGCCAGTGAAAATGAGACAACTCATTGCAACAGTCGCACTAGCACTTTTGATCATTTCAAGTTCCTTCTTGATGATACGCCCTATTTGGAATAAAACGGAAGAAATCTCGAGCGGAATCCTATTGCTAATCAGTCGCAACGACTTTACTCCTGAAGAAATAATGCAGCTAACTCGGTTTGGGTTAGTGACAACAGTCTCGGGCTCCGTGGCAGTTATTCACACTCAAATGGATGCAATCCCAGAACTGAAGCAACTTCCGTTTATTTCGCAAATCGAAAGTTCGCATCCTTTACGAATTCAACTTGATCGAAGCGTCCCGGACATTGGAGCAGACCTAGTATGGCATGATATTAAGGACGGCATGGGCCGGAATGTTACCGGTGCAGGAGTAGTGATAGGATTCGTAGATACAGGAATTGATCTGTCACATCGCGATTTCAAATTCCCGAATGGAACAAGTAAAATCCTGTACGTATGGGATCAAACAATGAGTGGGAACGCGCCCAGTGGCTTCAATTACGGTAACGAATGCACATCGACCGAGATAACGGCTGGGCTATGTACAGAGTTCGATAGTTTCGGACATGGCACCCACGTAGCCGGAATAGCTGCCAGCACTGGACTTGCAACCGGCAATTATACTGGAGTAGCCCCCGGCGCAAGCATCATCTTCGTAAAGAGCGGACAACAGTTATGCAACGGATCAAGTTGGAATTTTGATAACGCACAGATACTCGACGGAGTGAACTACATAATTACGAAGTCAAAGCAACTTGGCATGAGAGCAGTCATAAGCCTAAGCTTGGGTGGAAATATTGGTGGACACGACGGAACCGACCCACTCGAGCAGGGTCTTGATGCGTTCGTTAGAAACGGAACACCCATTGTGGTTGCTGCCGGAAATGAGGCCGAAAGTGCCGAACATATCATCGGGACATTAACGCAGAGTTCAAACATTACCTTTCAGGTTGAAGCTGCCACAACAACTACGGACTTGCAAATCGGCGTATGGTATTCGTTAAAAGACAGCGTTTATGCAACATTGACGACACCAGACGGACGAACCTACGAAACGCCCAGCAGTGGCGACGCGTCATCGTATGCAGCAGAGGTAGGAAACATTACTGCAACATCAAGTTCTTCTAAATTAGCGAATGAAGCATATTTCGAGATCAACTCAACCGCTTCTCTTCCAGAGTCGGGATGGTATGTGACATTAAATGCGAAACACGTAAACTCGAATGGCCAGTGGAACGCTTGGGTCGATGCACAATCGTGTTCGTATCCTCCGGCAACCTTCATACCAGGATTGGGCTACAAAATAGACGCAAATGACACCATCGACATTCCTGGGACTGCACAGGACGTGATAACCGTCGGAGCCTATGCCTCAAAGAACACATGGGAAGGACTTGATCATCAAATTTACGGATCTTCCGATATTGTAGTTGGGCAAATCGCATCCTTCAGTTCACTCGGCCCAACAAGGGACGGACGAATCAAACCAGACATTGTGGCTCCTGGATTATACATCGCTTCTGCGAGATCATCGATGATTCCGGTTAGTAATAGCGATCCGGACATTGATCATCGAGTTCTCGCGGGAACTAGTATGGCGACGCCACACGTAGCCGGAGTTATCGCTCTGGTGCTGCAATACTCTCCTACACTTCAACCACCGGAAATAATCCAAATACTCAAGAATGGTGCACAGCTGGATTCATTTACAGGCTTGCTACCATCGGGCTCTCCAATTTGGGGATTCGGAAAGTTAGACGCCCGTACAGCGACAGGCTTTTACAGATTGACATTGATAACCCAAAGCCTACCCCCGTCTGCGACCGTCACAGTCAGAATAGATAATTCGCCCAAAGCAATCATTTCTGGTGGATCATGGTACGATTTCTACTTCTTGAAAAATACCATTCACACGGTAGATTTTGAATCGAACAATCCAAGCTCGAGTGATGTACGATACATGATTCTCAACGGTCCGTTCCAAATATCCAGCAACCAATATCTGACGTTAGTTTACAAGGCACAGTACTTCGTTGAGGTAGAAAACGTGTTCAGCCCTCAACAGAGAACGGAATGGTATGATGCAAACTCAACCCTAGAAACGACTCCCCCAACGATTATTAGAACTTCAGGATTGTTAGAAAACCTTGGCTGCGAATATGTTTGGTTCGGCTTGATTTCAAATGACGGCCGAATCGTACCTACAAACTTGACGGTAAGTCAACCAGCAACATTAACCGAGACCTATGTGCTGTCATACCCGTGGACCACATTTACCGTAGTGTTGATCGCATCAATTATTCTCTTGATCACGGCCCTGAAGAAGCTTAGGCATTCTGCTTAATGTGTTAAGTAATAGAAGTGGAAGTATCTCTCAAACCTATATCTGCCCTCGACGCGAGTTGCATTTAGCAGTACTATTGGAGGCGATACCACGGAACAACGGGTGGACAATCAAGCCGCGCAACGAATTGATTTTCTAAAGAAAACATTTCTTGAATACTACAAAGGTCATGCTAAATCATTGAAACCTCCATCAGCAATGAACCAGCGAGAATTCGGATTTCTTCTATTTCGAGAGAAGATCATGGTACGGCATAAGGCGTTCCAAGAGTTAACTAGCTTCGCAGATTTGTTACTTTCGCTCACCCCTTCGGACGTATATTATTCTACAGCCTACTACAAGCGACCAGATCTCGATATGGACAAAAAGGGCTGGCTGGGATCGGATTTAGTATTCGATGTTGATGCGGACCATATTGAGACACCGTGCAAAGAGACGCACGATATGTGGATCTGCTCTAATTGTAAGGAAACGAGGCGTGGCAAAAAACCTGCAAAATGTACAAAATGCGGACATGAAAAGATTGATGAGAAAGCTTGGTTATGCGACAGATGCCTCTTCGCTGCTAAAGAAGAGATGTTGAAATTAAGAGACTTTATGATCGAAGATTTCGGCATCAACCATAATGAGATGCACATGTTCTTTTCCGGTCATAGAGGATATCATCTCCATGTTACCTCCGAATCACTACGAAAAATGGATGATAACCAACGAAAGGAAATAGTAGATTACCTACTTGCTCTAGGGTTGGACCCATACGAGCAAGGTCTCTATCAGGGTCCATCAGACATATACGCAGATACCAAACATTCAATGATTACTGGTCCTCAAATGACGGATCCGGGATGGCGAGGACGTCTCGCCAGAGGAGTTTTCGAAGTGATCACAAAACTCAACCAAGACCAACTTCTTGCGCTGGGATTCTCAAAAGGAGCAGCAGCCCAAGTTCTTCGTGAACGCGAAACCATAGAACGAGACTGGTCAGAAAAAATACTTTGGAGCTACTTCCAAGACAGATGGAAAATTACAGATGAAATCTGGCGGAACGTGCTAAACCAAGCAGTCTCGTTAACTGCACTGCCCGCAAGAATCGATACAGTAGTCACAACCGACATCCATCGTCTAATTCGAATGCCAGAAACATTGAACGGGAAAACTGGTCTCAGAGCCACAATGCTAGACCTTGATCAACTTGAGGAATTCGATCCATTCGACCAACCAATCGCATTCCAAGGTAAACAAACCGTTTTCGTAAACGAGGCACCTGAAATCAGAATCCGAGAACAAAAATTCGGCCCATTCAACCAAGAAAAAATTGAACTACCGCTTTCCGGAGCAGTACTTTTAATCGCAAAAGGCGTCGCAGTCCCGGTGAATTAAATGTACGACGAATTGCACATAGCTTGGAAGGCAGAAAAATCCTCACAAAAACTACAACCCCTACCGCGCGACTTCTATCAAAGAGCAACAAGATATTTTGAGGAATTGAGTCATGAGACATCTGACACAGACACACACGCCCTACATGGCCGATTGACCTCCAGAGAAAAAGAAATGGCCGCACGCCTTCTCGGAGAACTCAGACAAGCAAGACGAACAAAAATCTTCCAAGCAGCACAGAGTCATTCCATCATCAATCCAACGGACCTAACTGAGGAAGAGAATCTTCTGGTACAAGCAATTAAGGACCCAGAATCAATTTCCTACCCAAACCAAGGAACGCTTTCCACTTCAGATAAGTCAGCAGACACCGAAAAGAAGCTCGTTGTGATCAGATTTCTCCAAGACATCCCTGAAATTGTGGGCATCGACCTGAGGATCTACGGTCCATATAAGAAAGAAGACGTAGCGTCTGTACCCTCAACGAACGCCACCGCCCTGATAGGCCAAGGAGCGGCGAAGGTTATCGAATTCAAAAAAGGCGAGAACAATCCGTTTCGCCAACAATAAATAGTAGACAACTTGCTACGAACCTAGAGCTGATCAGTATGAAGATCCCAAAACAGATGCGAACCTACTGCCCCAAATGCAAATCACATACTGATCACCAAGTCTCAATTTACAAGAAAGGCAAAGACCGCGCAATGGCGATTGGAAATAGACGACACGAGCGCGACGAACATGGATACGGTGGACAAAAATTCCCGAAACTGAAACGCACAGCCAAAACAACCAAGAAACAACTCTTACGATTATCCTGCAAAACTTGCTCAAGCACGGTCTACCGTTTCGGCATTAGACTTAGAAAACTCGACCTCATGTAAGTATGTGCAACTTCGCGAATTCAGAATCCGCGTAAAATCAAGACCATACGGCCATAACACTTATGTTGTCAATCTACATTCGAGAACAGCCCCTCAATACAGGTGTAATTCAACTTGACAGACCATGAATTAATCCCAAGACCACAATCCAACTTCATTCGCGTCAAGTGTCCGAAATGCGCAAACGAGCAAGTGATTTTTGACCGTCCCTCCCTAGCGCCTCATTGTTCGGTATGCGAAGAAATACTCGCTGAACCTACTGGCGGTAAAGCCAGACTGAAAGCTGAAGTAGTGCAACTTCTTGGATAGGCTAAACAAACTATGACGACTGCGCCTGTCTATCCTGAAATTGGCGATTTAGTAGTAGCCTCAGTTACCCACGTCGTCGATTACGGGGCATATGTCAAACTCGACGAATATGACGGCGTGGAAGGGCTAATTCATATCTCCGAAATCGCGAGCACCTACGTGAAGAATATCAGAGTCCACGTAAGAGAAGGACAGAAACTAGTTCTGAAAGTATTACGAGTCTCGTCACAACGTGCGCAAGTGGATCTCTCCTTACGAAGAGTAACAGGGCGAGAGAAATCAGAGAAGATGCTTGAATGGAAGAAAGTGAAGAAAGCAGACTCAATAATCAAAGGAGCTGCCGAACGTCTCAAAGCTGCAGAAGCAGATATGTTGAAAATTCGAGATCTTATTTATGAAAAATTCGATAACCCTTTCGATGCCTTCGAAGAAGCGTTAGATGAAGGAGAAGAATTCTTCATAAAACTCGGCGTAAGCGAAGAATGGGCTAAAGCACTTACAGAAGTAACTAAAAGCAAAATCAGGCTTGAAAAGGCCAAGGTAACGGGCACGGTTGAACTAACGTGCACCAAAACGGCGGGTATAGAAGCCATAAAGCAAGCATTACATGGAGCAAAGAAAGCGAAAAAGACACGGGGTACAACGATTAAGCTTTACACAATCGGGTCACCCAAATACAGATTAGAAGTAAGAAGCAAAGAGAAAACTGATGCTCAGTCAACCTTGAATCTCGCCATCAACGAAGTTTTGGCATCCATCAAAAGTCTTGGTGGCGAGGGACGCAGAGTAAGTTGAAATGGTTACTAAGAAAGTGTCCTAAATGTATGACGTACACCCT
>Ga0326727_10010614_pt1 | contig 21860 bp, 13 predicted proteins | sample MB2enrmetagenome_FD_207643 | JGI IMG/M metagenome (GOLD analysis project Ga0326727, IMG submission 207643) | Lab enriched peat soil microbial communities from McLean, Ithaca, NY, United States - MB29MY | ecosystem: Environmental > Terrestrial > Soil > Wetlands > Peat | place: USA: New York...
GAAAACAGTTCGTCACTATATTGTGCAATCCTCAATCGTACCAACTTCCCATGAGCTTTTGGCTGGCCGGGCGCGGCTTCAGGAGCGTAGCGCCAAGCGAAAATTCATAGCCCTCTGCGAGGGGAGAGGGTGGCGCGCCGCCGGCGTACTCACCAGCCGCAGCGCGAGGGGTGCGGGGTCCGTTCTCCGTACTGCTGAGAATTGCAAAATATAGTGACCATTACGTGCGTAGCGCGGGCATCTTGCCCGCTGTCCCGGGAGCGTCCCGCTCCCGCCAAGCGCGCGGGCACGATGCCCACGCCACAGCGGGCGAGACGCCCGCGCTACGAAATCAGTTCATCACTATATTGTCCAATCCTCAATCGTACCAACTTCCCATGAGCTTTTGGCTGGCGGGGCGCGGCTTCAGCGCGCATAGCACCAAGCAAAAATTCATAGCCCTCTCCGCGCTACGCATGCTTTTTACAGAATTATTGCTTGACATGAATGCCCTGAGTGTGGATATTTTGTCCCATAAGAGCTTTGGCTTCATGCAAGAATATGGTGTGTAACGAGATTCTTTGTAAATTGAAGATCGGCGAGTTGTTTCCTCAGGGTTTCAGGGTCAATAGCGCTTAAGTTGGAAGAAATTTGAATTACGTCGCATGGCCGTTGCGACCTATCTTTCTCGCAGGCTGAACCCTGCCTAAGGGTGCCAGCGATAGGAGAAAAACCATGGGAGGCTCTTCCTCACCTCACCTTACTACTGTGTCTAGATTGCTTGTGGTGATGCTCCTTTTTATGTCTGTCCCCCCATTGCGCGCCCAATTTGGCACCGCGACGCTAAGTGGAACCGTCACTGATCCGACCGGCGCTTCTGTTCCATCCGCGCAGGTCACTCTGGAAGGCGCGCTGGAGAGAACGGAACGCCAGACCACCACGGATACGGCAGGAATGTACGTTATACCGGCCATAACTCCTGGTACATACCGGCTGGTTGTGAAGGCATCGGGATTCGTCGAACAGACGCTCACGAACATCGTCCTGACGTCGGGCCAAGGTAGCACGCTGAATGTCGCACTCGCGCTCGCTTCGACGGCAACGCAAGTTTCAGTCCACGCTGCCAGCCCCCTACTCGAAACGACTACCGCCGCCGTGGGCACTGAGGTTACATCGCAGCAGTTCGCCGAGCTGCCCATGCTAGGTAGAAACTTCACGACGCTAATTGACATGCTTCCCGGCGTGGCAAATGTTCTCAGCTCTGATGCCACTTACGCCCCCTCAGGGGTCAATGGGGCTGCGGTGATTCCTTCTGTATACGGACAACGGCAACGAGATAATTACATTTCACTCGATGGAGTTCCAGACCTCGAGCCGGATTATGGCCGAGTCGGGATGTTTCCGCCCCCCGAAGCGATTGCCGAAATGAAAGTGGAAACATCTATGGACACCGGGGCTTATGGCTGGGGCCCCGGTGCGACGGTCAATCTAGTCACCAAATCGGGTACCAACGCGTATCATGGCGACGCCTGGGAGTTCATCCGTAATGGAGACCTGAACGCACGAAGCTACTTTGTTCCCAATATTGGAGCATTCCAATGGAACCAGTTTGGGTTTGCTGGGGGTGGACCGTTGGCGATTCCCCACGTGCTTTCCAAGGATCGTGCATGGTATGTGTTCGGCTACTATGAAGGCATAAGGCATCATCAAGCAGCGAATTTCACGGCCTTGGTTCCGACGGCTGCGGAATTGGGCGGCGACTTCTCCGCCGATGTACCGATTTATAACCCTTACACCACCGTGCTTGACAGCAGCGGCAACATTGTCAGCCGTCAACAGTTCATGGGAAACCAAATCTTGCAAGGCCAAATAAACACTACCGCCCTCGGCTTGGCCAAGGAACTCTTTCCGCTTCCCAATTTACCGGCGGGCGCCATTCCAGGCGCAAACTTTATCAACAGCACGCCCCTGCTTGACAGGTCCGACCAATGGGATGTGCGCGTCGACCACCAGTTCGGGACGAAGGATAGTTTTTACGCGCGCTATACAGATTGGGATAACCCCATCCTGGTTTCGGGATTGCCGGCTCTCCCCGAACATGAGCCGAACCGCTATACCAACATCGCCGCCAGCGATACGTACAGCTTCAGCCCGAATTTCCTGATCACGGGGAGATTCGGGCTGCATCGGGAAGTCAATAACATGATAACGGGTGGCCCCGACGTCGTCGGGCAGTTCAGCCTGCAGGATATCGCGCCTCCTTTCAACGTAAGAGGAATCAACAGTAAAGATCAGCTCCGCCCCTTGAATATTGCGGGCTACCCATCCTTGGGACAAGGGATCTACATTGACGGACCCCAATACATCCTGTCCTGGACAGGGGACGCACGCTGGATTGCCGGACGCCATACCATAGGGTTCGGCGGTGGCTTCATTCGTACCAGCATGTTCCTGGCCTGCACCTTCGGATTTGAATGCTTTGGGGCAGCCCAAACTGCCTTGGGGCCCAATACCGGGGATCCCTTGGCAAGCTTTCTTCTGGGCTTGCCACAGGATGCCCAGCGAATTGGGGGTAACGTGACCGGTGACTTCTACTTTCACAATTACTCATACTATGTTCAAGATTCGTTGCACGTCAGTAAGAAATTGACGCTGAATCTTGGGCTCCGCTGGGATTATATTTCTCCTCCAACCCAATACCCGGGGCTTGGCAGTTTCGACTGGAACACTGGACAGTATTATTATGACCGCACCAATCCCATAACCGGTCAGCCCGCAAATATACGAAGAGGATTTGTTCAACCCGACTATCGCGGCTTCCAGCCTCGGCTGGGGATTGGTTATCAGCTGAATTCCAATACGGTCGTGCGAAGCTCCTTCGGAATCTTTAACGGGATGTATGGTTCTAACTTGCAGGGTCTGACGGGTGTCATAGCCAATTGGCCATTCGCTTTTCCGCAAACCATCGCGGGGCTCAACACCGGATTGCCCACCGCATTTATGCAAAATCCCTTTCCCGGTCCGCTGCTGGGTTCAACGACACCCAACGGGTGTTATCAGTGCATGAACATTGACAAGAATTCTTCCAGGAATCCCTATGCGGAGGAGTGGAGCTTCTCACTGCAACAGCAACTCACTCCGTCACTTTTGCTGGAAGCCGCGTACATCGGATCGCATGGGGTGAAATTGGACGGACAAATCGTCGACAACACGGCGACGACTCCCGGCACCAATCCCTACCCTGACCGGCAGCGATGGCCCCAGTTCCCACCTTATGTGATGGACGGATACAGAGAATTCCAGTCCTGGTACGATGGCCTCAGCATGAAATTGCAGAAGCGCGAGTCAAAAAACCTGTCCTTCCTGATCAGCTACGCCTATGCGAAGGCCCTCGACCAGATGGATTCCTTGGCGACCGCCGGAATATATGGCCAGGCCTATGCTAACCCGACTCGGTTCAATGCGGGGCAATTCCGGGGGCCGGCGAATTTTGGCATCACTCACCTGTTTAGCGCGAGTTATGACTACCATGTTCCGTTGAAAACCGGTAATAGGATGGCGGACGCGGTCGTAGCGAACTGGGGACTTTCCGGAATCTTTAGCGCCGATAGCGGAGTCCCCTACTATGTATTTCTCAGCACCGATAATGAGAATATCGGGACGGTCGGTCGCGCCACGGAATTTCCCAACATGGTATGTAACCCCAACACGGGATTTACTCGCAGTCTCGATGAATGGTTTAATACCAACTGCTACCAGCTTCCGACTTATGGCACTGCCGGCCAGGCGGGCAAGCACGCGCTCTACTCCGACCCGCTGTTCAATTGGGATTCGTCACTGGCAAAGGATTGGCCGTTCGGAGAGGGCCGCCGGGTGGAATTTAGAGCGGAGTTTTTCAATTTCCTGAATGGCCATACCTTTGATGCTCCGGGTAGTAACCTGGGAACCTCGAATTTTGGGGAAATATCGAATACCACGCGGCAGCCGGGCCGCAATGTCCAATTCGCTATAAAACTCCATTTTTAGATCGCGCCTTACCGGCCCGCGACTGTTTACAAAGTCCTTTGAACGCGCCCTTACAGGTTGCTCTCGTCCTTCTATTGACCGCGCCTTATGTTGCCGAGGCGGCGGAACTGCCCGCCCCAAACCCGGCTCTGCGGGAGGTGGATGAACCGGCCGGTGATCAACGCCTGGCCGCCGCACACATCCGAACCGGGGTCGAATTCGCAGCCCGCGAAAAGCTTTCTGAAGCAGCCGGGGAATTCGTCAAAGCACTGGAGCTCGACCCGAAGTCTGCCGAAGCCCACTACAATTTGGGCCTCATCCGCATGAAGTGGGGCGACTTGGGGTCGGCGATCAAATCCTTTCGTTCCGCACTGCAACTCGACCCGCATTACACCTTGGCCCAGCTTCGCTTGGGCAATGCGCTTACGCAGTTGGCGCGCGACGACGTGCGATATGTTGATGAAGCCATCTCTGCGTATCATCAGGCCCTTACTCTGGATCCGAATCAACCGGAAGCGCATTTCAATTTGGGTTTCCTCGCCATGCGCAGGCTAGATTACCGGACTGCGACCGAGGAATATGAAGAGACGCGTTCCCTGGATCCCACATACCCGGGCATAGGGCTTGCCCTTTGCATCTCCGTATACAAGCTCGGAGACTTCCCACGCGCGGACTCCCTGTGCCGTGATGCCGTTAAGAGCGAGCCCGGCTCCGCCTCAGCACACCACTATCTGGGCCTGGCCGTGAGCAAGCGTGAGGAATGGGAATCGGCAGTTCAGGAACTGCGCACGGCAGTCCGACTGGACAGCACCGACTACCACATCCATTACGCTCTTGCCCAGGCCTTGCGGAAGACCGGTCGTCAGGATGAAGCCGCAGCGGAACTCGAAGTCGTGCGGCGAATGCAAGAGGGATCGGACAAGAATCTTCAGGCCGGGTTCCTGGAAAACCAGACCAAGAAAATGATTGACGCGGGTGAGGTTGACCGCGCCATCGAATACGATCTCCAGTCCTTTAAGCTCAACAAAGACGCACGCATCGCCACCAATCTGGGATCAGCTCTATTGTGGAAAGGCAGCACGGACGAGGCGATCGAGGTGCTCCAGGAAGCCTTGCAGATTGATCCTGACTACGCGTGGGCTCACTACTACCTCGGGGTGGGCTTGGCCCGTAAACGCGAATTCGAAAGGGCCGTCGAGTCACTGACCAAGGCGTTGAAGTTGCGGCCGGATTTTCCTGAGGCAGAGTTCTACATGGGCCTGTCATTTGCCGGGAGCGGAAAATTTCAGGATGCCGAAATCCATCTTCGCTCCGCCGTGGCGATGCGGCCCGATGCAGCGCCGACGCATCATTACCTGGGCTTGGTCCTCGAGCAACTGGGAAAACATGAGGAGGCGCAAGCCGAACTCCGGACCGGTCGCCTGCTCGATCCCCATTACCAGCCTGATCAGCCCCCCAAGCCGCCTGACGCCCCCCAATTCTAAGAACCTGCATCAAACCCCGCGCGTCCGCAATGATCCCCTCTGGTCAGAAACCGAATACCCCTGCGCTTCCTTTTTATTGTACGAACCCAGACCTCGGAACACGTCTATATTACTCCGGTTAAAAACCCGAACATGATGTAGGGGTAGGGCTTGCCCTACCCTTTTTGGTTGGACGGTAGCGTACACAGAGGGGACGGCAAGCCGTCCCCCTACAACGATAATAGGGCACTGCTCACCAATTTTCCGGAATCGCAGGCTGGCGAGACCCGCAAAAACAGGCGTCCGCGCCAGCCCGCGAACACAGGGGTGACCATCCGTAGTAAAATGCAACCAAAGCGAGGTGCACTCCTATGGACCTCTCCGTTGTGCTTACCTTCATACTGCTCATTCAAGGCGCGTCCGGAAATCCTCCGGCCGATGCGCTCACATTCCTCAGCAACGTAACCCAGCGGTATTCGGATGCCAAGTCGTACCACATCGAGGCGACGGTAGAAAGGACCTACAGCAACGATCTGTCACGCCAGTGGGAAAAGAGCCTTCTGAAGGCCGTGGTCGCGCCCGGCGGGCGGTACCGCTATGAGGGGCGTTCCGGACATGGCTCAGCCATCCTCGTGTCCGACGGAACGACGAAATGGGCTTACCACGTCGACGAGCATCACTACACGGAGACTGCCGCTTCGTCCGGCGAGTCAGAGAAGCACCACTATGTCTCCCCGGAAGAAATGGCCACGATGGACGCCAAGCAGCTCGTGGCGGAAATCCGGCATCTTTCCACCCGCCTCAAGTCCGCAGGCTTCCTGCCGGACGAAAAGATCATGGTAGATGGGCGCAGCATCGAATGCCGTGTCGTGCATTTTACAGATGCCGATTTTAAGACTCGCGACCGCGACCGCAAAACCGAGGAGACGGTTTGGGTGGACACGGCACGGAATCTGGTCGTCAAAACTGCCAGCCGAAGCGACTCTTACGTTATCCTGCCGGGCTCCGGCGCCCATGTCCCTTTGTTGTTTGAAGAAACGGGAGTTTTTCCGGTGGTGGAACTCGACAATCAGGAGCCGGAGAGTTCTTTCACTTTTTTGCCGCCTGCGGACGCCAAGCTGGTCGCCTCTTTCCCCAATCCTTTCGGGCGACTCGTGCAAGCCGATGCTCGCGCCGCCGATTTCATGGGCAAGCCAGCTCCGGAGGCCCGGCTTAAGGGCGAGGGGAAGGAGGTGCCGCTCAGCTCGTACCGTGGCAAGCCACTATTTGTTGAATTCTGGGCCACGTGGTGCGGGCCGTGTGTGGACCTGATGCCTGGGTTGAAAAAGCTCTATGCCGAGACCGCCAGCAAAGGGCTGGCCTTTGTCAGCATCGATAGCGACGAAGACGCCAGCACGTCTGCGGAGTTCGTGAACAAGGAGCAGATTCCGTGGCCCAATTACCACGATGCGGACGGGGCTTTAGGCCAGGCTTTCGGGCGCGACACGCTTCCGCTCGGCGTCCTCATCGACGGAGAAGGTAAGGTCACGTTTTACAAGACAGCATACAGCGTCGCGGAGCTTCGGGCCGCAATCGCTAAACTCGGTCCGGAATTCAGCAGTGTTGTAGCCACACCTCCAGCCAATGAAACTGCCCCGCCGAAGCCATAGGCAGAGCATGATGCTACCCACTCCTCGTGCATTCGCGACTTACCTTAGCTTGGAGTACAATTCGCTCGGCCAAAAGAAAACCGTGAGCTTCACCGTGGGGCCGGCGGACCTTCAGTTGCTCGACCGCAACATGCATTGGGTGGTGGTTCCAGGCACGTTCGATATGATGATTGGAAAGTCTTCCGCAGATATCGGCCTGCAAGGAACGCTGGAAGTCCATGAATCCGGCGGCTTGGCAGGTTACGAATAAGTAGCGCAGCGCGGCGGTGCCGCAACCCGAGTCGTGGCATGGCCATCCTGGCCATGAACATCACGGGCAGGATGCCCGTGCCACGTCGCTACCTCGCGCTGCTTCGAGCTGGCGGCGTCGCCCAGTCATCTCGGCACGGCACAGGAAAGATTATCGATTGGAGGAAGAGAGGCATGTGCAAATCACTTCGGGCTCGCATTTTGGTTTTATTTGTTCTCTTGCTGGGGGGCCCTGCCTTACTGTCTTTCGCGGCGCAGCGCGGGCCTCTCCAAGTTGGTGCGGCACGTGTCGACATCACTCCGGCCCCCGACGCCGCACTCCCCATGGGGGGCTATGCAGACCGTGCGTCGGGGTTCCAGCGCATTCACGACCATATTTACGCGCGCGCCATCGTGATCAGCAACGGCAATCAGCAGATGGCCCTGCTGGCCTTGGAAGTGGTCGGGTTGCCCACCCATGTTTGGGAAGAGGTTTCCGCGCGGGTCGCCAAGGAGCTGGGCATCCCGTCGGACAACGTTATTTTCGCGGCGGTCCACGATCACAGCGCACCGACGCTGGCCGGGGGTTATGGAACGCCCAGCCCCGGCGCCCCCTCGAACTCCGGCTACCGGCCCCCTTCGGAAGCGACCATCGCCTACACCGCCAAAGTGGAGAATGACATGTTTGAGGCCGTACGCCGGGCGAAGGCGAACCTCCAGCCGGCGCAGTTCGGGGTCGGAACCCATAAGGCCGACGTGAACATCAATCGCCGCGAGTTCTATCCCGAAAAGGGGTGGTGGTGGCTGGGCCAGAATCCCGATGGTCCCTCCGATAAGACGGTTGCGGTTCTCAAGTTTGCCGATCTCTCCGGCAAGCCCATCGCCTTTTTTATCAACTATCCGGTGCATTGCGCGATTATGGGTCCGGAGAATCTTGCCATCACGGGGGAGCTGGCGGGGGCAACGTCACGCTACGTCGAGCAGTATTACCAGGGCAAAATCCCCACGGAAGTAGACGAGGGATGGGAGGAGAGGCTCCCCCGGGGAGAGGTGGTCAGTGGTGAGGGTCCGGTCGCAGTGTGGACGAGTGGAGCAGCGGGGGATCAAAATCCAGTTTCGATGGTCCGAGGCGAAGACTTCACGATGGTGGATGGTCTGGGAAGGCTTCTGGGAGAAGAGTCGGTGCGGGCGGCCAACACCATTACCGTGATGTCGTCCCAAGCCAGCATCGTGAGCTCCCAACGGGTAATTACCTGTCCGGGACGAAGATTGGCGCCGGGCAGCAAGCGCCCCAGCACCGAGTACACGTGGGTGGACTCCGACCCGGTGAACATCCGTCTCAGCCTGCTGAGGCTCAACGATGTGGCTCTGGCCGGCGTCTCCGGAGAGGTCTTTACGGAAATTTATCAACACCTGAAGCGAGAGTTGCCGGGGACGATCATGGTGACCCACGCCAACGGGTCCAGCGGTTATATTCCGAGTGACGATTCGTTCGACCCACCCAGTTATGAAGTCACCACCTCGCACCTCAAGCCGGGGTGTGCGGAAAATAGCATCGTGAACGGATTTCTGGAGATGATGGGATCGAAGTAGGCTCTGCTGCTCTGACCCCCAAACCCTGGCCCCACCCTACGTCCCCGTGATCTTCGCCTGGTTCAATCTGAGGTAGAGGCGGCACGCATCCCGCTCTGATCGGGATGCCGCCATGGGGCGAGGTAAACCCGGCTTTACAGCCTCCCATGGACCCTACCCCTGCTCCGCCTGCATACGGAAAGCAATTTGCCATGTAATGGTGTAAAATCGCCCTTGCTTCGCTTGGGGCTATTTTCAACAACCCCGTACCGCTGAGCTTCAGCACATGCCGACCTGAAGGTTGGCGCTACGAATACCAAGTGGAAATGAGAGGATCATATGCATCGAAGAGATTTCCTTAAAAATTCTGTGGAAGCCGGGGCCTTGGCGGGATTGGGCCTCGCCGGCGTAGGCGCCACGGGGCCTGGAAGCAAAGCGAGTCCTTCCCCCCTGGCGGCGGAGGGAACAGGGGGCCAGATTGGGCGTCCGGTGCGGGTAGTCAGTATCGGCCTCAAGAATCAGAGCAAATCCTTGGAAGAGATTGCCCATGTCGTGGACAGCGAAGGCGCCCGCGGCGCCGATGTGATCGCGCTGCCGGAAGCGTGGCGCGGCCAGAAGGACCAAGGCACGGAAGAAGTCCTGATGGGCCCAACCATCACCGCCATGATCCCGCTGGCCAAGAAGCATCGCACCTATATCGTCTGCCCCATCGATCGCAAGGATGGAGCGGAGCGGCGCAACACCGCGGTGCTGCTGGATCGTGAGGGCAAAGTCGTCACGGTCTATAACAAGGTTTTTCCCTGGACCCCCGAGTTCCTCCAGCTCAAGCCCCCCGTCAATCCCGGCGAGGAGGTGGGGATTCACCAGGCGGATTTCGGCCGGCTGGGGCTCGCCATCTGCTTTGACATCGACTTCCCCGAGGTTTGGCGGCGCCTCGCGGACCAGGGCGCCGAGCTGGTCATTTGGCCGAGCGCTTACTCCGGAGGCAACGCCCTGAGGGCTCACGCCCTCCAGCACCACTACTACATCGTCACCGCCACGCAGGCTCCGGATTGCACCGTCTACGACATCACCGGGGAAGAATTGCTGCACCAGAAGAGCGCCGGCATCAACATCAGCCGCATCACGCTGGATTTGGACCGCGGAATCTACGACCGCGACGCTATCGACGGCCGGGAGAAGTGCACGGCCCGCCGCGAGAAGCTGTTTAAGGAGCACGCCGACGATGTCGTAGAAGAAAAGTACATGGAGCGCGAAGATTGGTTCGTGCTGCGCGCCAAACGGCCCGGCGTCAGTGCCCGGGAACTCGCCCGAAAGTATGGGTTGGTGGAAAAAGCCGAGTTGGTAAGGCGTGCCCGCAAGATGATCGATGACCGCCGCGGCTGGGCCTTCGCCCAAAAAGGGGTGCAGACGTCGTAGAGGGCGGAAGGCAGTAGGCAGAAAGCACAGCGTGCCGGAGCCTCAAGACAAAGTCAAAAGGCAAAAGTGATAAGCCGCCCAGGAACGAATTGAAAGGTCAGCACCACCCCGGCGCTCGGCGCGCCACCCCTCCTCATCTGAGGAGGGGAGTTCTTTAAAAACTGCCCTCCTGATTCAGAGCCTGCCCTATGCCTGTCGAAGGGAGGGGCGGCGCCTTGGGCGCCGGGGTGGTTGGGGTGGTTGTCCTCACTGGGGAGTTTTTCTGCACCCGGTCAGGCTACGACCTTCACCTAAATGAATCGACCGCCAAGGAGAGACACTATGTCCAAGATTAGTCGTCGAGGGTTTGAGCTTGCAGTGATGGGCTCGCTGGGAGCGAGCTATTTCACCCCTTCCGAAGCCATGGCTCGCGACCCCGAATCCGAGTCGAGCGCCGGGAGCATTGCCGATGTCCCTGGCGTGAAAGTGGGTCACTTCACCGATTCCCGCCGCCCCACCGGCTGCACCGCGGTTCTCTTCGAAGACGGGGCGACGGGCGGAGTGGATTTTGACGGCTCCGGGCCGGAGGATTTTCAGGCGGGGATGCTCCAGCCCGGCAGTGCGCTCCAAACGATCTGGGGAGTTCTTTTGGCCGGGGGCGATTCTTATGGGCTAGCGACCGCCATCGGCGCCATGAAGTACCTGGAGGAACGCGGCAAGGGTGAGCACTGGGGTCCCGCCGGGATGGTCGTGCCGCTGGTGGTCGCTTCGATTCTTGACGATCTGCGGGTGGGTGACGGCAGGATTCGCCCGGATGCTGAAAGCGGCTACAAAGCTTGTCAGGCCGCATCCACCGGACCCGTGGCGGAGGGTTCGGTGGGCGCCGGGGCCGGAGCAACGGTCGGCACCGGCAGCTATTACGGTGGCTTGAAAATGAAGTCCGGCATTGGGACCGCGAGCATCCGGGTGGGAGATTTTGTGATTGGGGCGATCGTCGCGGTGAATGCTACGGGCGACATCGTCGAATGGCCGGGCGGAAGAGTCTTAGCCGGAGCCCGCCGCGCTGATGGGAAGGGCTTCGTGAGCATTTCCGAAAGCGTGCGGCGGCAGATGGCCGAGCGGGTGGCCGCCAAGGTCACCGTCAATATCCGCCCCTCCATGACCCACACCACCATCGGCGTCATTGCTACGAATTTGGATTTTGAGAAAGGGGATCTGACCAAGCTCGCGGAATTGGCGAATACGGGGGCCGCCAAGGTCATCAACCCCTACCACACCACGGAAGACGGCGATGTGCTGTATGCTGTCTCGACCCGAAAACTGAAATTGCCGGGAGACCAAAAACAGCGCGACATCGCGCTGGCGGGAATTATGGGGGCGGAAGTTGCCGCCACCGCCATCATGCGCGCCGCGAAGATGGCCACCTCGGTCGAGGGCATTCCCGCCTACCGGGACTATACAGTGAAGTTGAATCAGTAACTCATCCAAAACCCGGGTAGTGTCCTAGTTTAATTGTAGCGCCGCCCTTTAGGGCGGCACATGCCGGGCTAAAGCCCGGCGCTACACCGCAAACTAGGACACTACCAAAACCCGCGCTTGTCATGCACATTGGGTGTATGATAGACAATAGGTCGAATTAGGGGTACGAGGATCACAGGGCCAGCAATAAGACGATCATCAGATCGACGGCCGAGAGCCGCAGGTACCTAAGGTCTGGCCGCGGCCAGATGATGGCTTGTCAGCCAAACCAAAATTCAAATAAGCGAGGAAATTTATGAGAAAAGATGACGTTTCAGATATGAGCCGTCGTACGTTTCTGGCGGCGGTTTCAGCGGCTGCCTCAGCCCCCCTCTTAGCTGGAGCGGGCACTCCGAGACTTGCCATCAGCGGCGGAACGCCCGTGCGCTCGACGCCCCTGACGACGAATTACGAAGGGGCGAATTTCATTGGCGCTGAGGAAAAGCAGGAATTGGATGAGGCCGTTGAGACACGCAGCTTGTTTCGCTTTTACGGGTTCGTCCAGCCGCAAAAGGCCAGGACCTTCGAGGAGGAATACCAGAATTACATGGGCGTCAAGTACGCGCTGGGGGTGACTTCCGGAACCTCCGCGCTCCACGTCGCCATCAACGCCCTGGGCGTGGGACCAGGTGACGAGGTCATCCTTCCTGCCGAAACCTGGCACTCCGATTACAACGTGATCATCATGACCGGGGCCTTGCCCGTATTCTGCGAAATCGATGAGACCTTCGCCATGGATCCCGAAGACCTGAAAAGGAAGATCACTCCCCAGACCAAAGTGATTATACCGTCGCACCTTTCCGGCACCGTGGCGAATATGGACAAAATCATGGCCATCGCGCGCGAGCACAATCTGAAGGTGCTGGAAGATTCGGCGGAGGCCATCGGCGCCAGCTACAAGGGCAAACACACCGGCACCATCGGGGACATCGGAATCTATAGTTTCCAAACCGCCAAGATGATGACTTCCGGAGAAGGCGGCTGCGTCATCACCAATGATAAGGCGCTCTACGAACGCGCCATCCGCTTCCACGATCTGGGGGGCGTGAGACCTATATTCCGGCCCATCCTGGGCATGAGCGAACACCCACGTGGCGGGCAGAGGAGAGAAGGCGAAGACCGCGGCGGGGAAACGCTGGTCGGTCTTAACTACCGCATGAATGAAGAGACCGGGGCGGTTCTGTGCGCCCAGGTCCGCAAGCTTCAAACCGCGATCGATAACCATCGGCGGATGTACCAATATGTAACCGAAAAAATCAAGAATCTACCCGGCCTCAAGCTGCGGCCCAGCAACGACCCGCAAGGCGACCTCCATATCAGCCTTGATCTGCTGATGCCCACCAAGGATTTACGCGACCAGTTCATAAGAGCCATGACGGCTGAAAACGTGCCGATGAGTGTCGGGATCCTGGGCACGAGGAATCTGCCCACGATGGGTTACATCGAGGACAAGGTAGCGCCCCATCCGCAGTGGCCGTCGTTTAATACTCCCAGGGGAAAGGCCATGCGATACGGAGCCGAGTGTTCCCCGCGATCGATTGACCTGAAGAACCGTTATGCCAGCCTGTACATCGGTCCGAAATGGAACGACGCCGACTTGGACGATGTCGTCGCGGCCGTCACTAAGGTGCACGAGGGGCTGGTCAGCTAGGCAGGCATAGGGCGAGCCCAGCGCGGCGACTCCCCTGTCTCGCCATGAGTGTCCCTTCGGCGGGTATAGGCCCGCCTCGCGTCGGCTGGTGAAGGCGCCGACAGGGCAGCACCCTCCCGGATTTCTGGGGTCCGATGGTCCGATTAGATCAGACTATCGGACTCCGCCGGAGAGCGCTGCTAATCAAATGCTGGGCCGATGGCCCAATCCCCCTCCCCGACCCCGCTGTGACACACTTTCCCGTATCGGTTATCGGTGGGCTCGACGCCGAGCGTGAGGCGAATTGAGCGGCCCCTGACAAGTGACTTGACCCCTCACCCGGCGCGCTCCGGCTGGTGAGGACGCCGGCAGCGCGCCACCCTCTCCCCTCGGAGAGGGCTAGGAATTTTCGCTTGGTGCTACGCTCCTAAAGCCGCGCCCCGCCAGCCAAAAGCCCATTGGAAGTTGGTACGATTGAGGATTGCACAACATAGTGACGAACTGTTTTCGTAGCGCGGGCGTCTCGCCCGCTGTGGCGTGGGCATCCTGCCCGCGCGCTTGGCGGGAGCGGGACGCTCCCGGGACAGCGGGCAAGATGCCCGCGCTACGCACGTAATGGTCACTATATTTTGCAATTCTCAGTAGTACGGAGAACGAACCCCTCACCCCTAGAGCTCCGGCTGGTAGGTACACCGGCAGCGCGCCACCCTCTCCCCTCGGAGAGGGCTATGAATTTTTGCCGGGTATTGGTGAACCGCTGGCCCAATCAATCGAGGGCCCATCAGGCTCAACCGGAGCCAAGTCTTTTCACCTGGGACTTCGGACGCCGGACGTCCCTTGTGAGTCACCTCCCCGTACCGGTTACATGAGCGGCTGCCTGCCATCTAAATTAAGCCACTCAGGACCACAGGCGGCAGGTGCGCAATGCACGAAAAAGGTATACACTCCTGACTACAATTCACTTCAGTGAGGAGCATTATGAAAAATGATGACGTTTCGGAAATGAGCCGTCGCACGTTTCTGGCGGCGGTGTCTGCGGCGGCCTCAGCCCCTTTGCTGGGCGCTGCTGTCAACCACCAGGACCTGGCGGTGGAGGGTGGTAAGCCCGTGCGCTCTACTCCCCTCACCACGCACTACGAGGGAGCCAATTTCATTGATGACCAAGAAAGGACGCAAGTCACCGAAACCGTCGATTCGCGCAACCTGTTCCGTTTTTACGGGTTCTCAAACCCCGAGAAGACCAGGAACTTTGAATTGGATTTTGCCAAATTCATTGGGGTGAAATACGCCTTGGCCGTGACCTCCGGAACCGCCGCCCTGCATGTGGCCCTGGGCGCCTTGGGCGTCGGCCCCGGTGACGAGGTGCTCCTCCCCGCCTGGACATGGTATTCCTCGTACAACGCGATCGTCATGACCGGCGCGCTGCCAGTCTTTGTCGAGAGCGATGCGTCCCTCCTGATGGATCCCGAAGATGTGAAGAAGAAGATTACTCCTCACACCAAAGTGATCATGCCCGTGCATCTCTTTGGGTCGCCCGTGGATATGGACAAAATCCTTCCCGTCGCGCGCGAGCACAACCTCAAGGTGCTGGAGGATTCCGCGCAGGCCTGTGGTTGCCTGTACAAAGGCAAGCGGACCGGCTCGCTCGGTGACATCGCCATTTACAGTTTCCAGATCAACAAGATGATCTCCTCCGGTGAAGGGGGCGCGGTGGTCACCAGCGATCCGCACCTATACGAGCAATCCATCCGCTTCCACGATCTGGGCCAGGTACGCACGAACCTCCAGCCGGCCCTGGGACTGCATGAACACGGGTTGCCCAATTCCGTGGGGCTTAACTACCGGATGAACGAAGAGTCGGGCGCCATCATGGGCGCGCAACTGGCAAAGATCGAACCCCATCTTGCCCGGCACCGCGAGATGTATCGCTACGTGCACGAGAAACTGAACGACTTGCCGGGGATGAAGCTGCGCGCCAGCAACGACCTGGAAGGCGAGATCGGGATCACCCTTGATATCACGTTTCCCAGCCAGGACCTGCGGGACAAGTTCGCGAAAGCCATGGTGGCGGAAAATGTGCCGATGGGGCCCATCGGCGCGGCGGTGGTTCTGCCCATTTCACCGTACGTCGAGTCCAAGCAGCAGCCGCATCCCGCCTGGCCGACGTTCAGCAGTCCGCGCGGCAAAGCCGTCCGCTACGGAGCCCAGTGCTGCCCGCGCACGATTGACCTGGCGCAGCGCTCGGCCACGCTCTCCATCGGCCCCAAGTATAGTGATGACGATGTGAAAGACATCGTGAGTGCTGTTACTAAAGTACATTCGGCACTGATGAGTTAACGCCAGACGGGAATCTCGAGCGGCGGGCGAGCGAGAACATTGTGGGTTGGGGTAGGGGCCTGCCTGAATTGCCCCCCTTGGGGCGGGGGGTGACGAGCGGCTTCGCCACCTGCGGGCGGGTTGTAGGCGTACGGCTTGCCGTACCCTCTTAATTCTTATCGCGCGACCATGGGGGTACGGCAAGCCGTACCCCCACAACCAGTGCGGCAGCGATCGCCGTTGGCACGGCGGCCGCGGGACTTCCCTTCTAACTTACCAGATCTTCGGAATACTTCTGAACTTTCGCCATAGCCTCCACGATGTCGTCCATATCTTTCCGGGGCCCCGACAAAACCTGGTGATTGAAACCCAGATTCGTGTCACAGAATTCGTCGTTGTGGGGGCAGTGATTCTGTGCGCGGTACTTATCCAAACGCTCTTTCGAATAAATCCTCTGGAAACCGCGTGAGTTGAAGTTGGCTTCGAGGTAAGGTTCGCGATTGATGGCCACCGAATAATTGCTTACGTGCACCCCTTCCGCCCTCAAGGCGTGCGCAAACTGCTCCCGCGTGGCGCCGTGGAAGTGCTGGGGGTCATAACGGAAGCCATACCACCAATAATTCTGACGAGTGACCTCCGGATAACGCCCCTGGGGGAGGATGCCGGGGACGTTCTTCGCCAACTGTTCGTTCAGGTACAAGGCATTCTTCTCCCGCGTCATGATGTTGGCATCGAGCCGCGTCAACTGCGCCAGCAGCAGCGCCGGAACCAGGTCGGAAATCCGGTATTTGGTGGCCCGAATCGCCGAGGAGTTCGGCCGGTGGTCCTTGGGATCCATGCCGAAATTCCGATACATATAGGCTTTGTCGATCAGGTCCTGACGGTCGCTGATCATGCATCCGCCCTCACCGCCCGGCATCAGTTTGCTCTGGTTGAAGCTGAAGCAGCCCACGATGCCCATGCTGCCGGCTTTCTTGCCTTTCCATTCCGCCCCGTGCGCCTGGCAGGCATCTTCGATCACCGGAATGTTGTGCTTGCGGCCGATCGCAAGAATCTTGTCCATATGGGAAACGCCGCCAAAAATGTGCACGGGAATGATGGCGCGGGTATTTTCATTAATGCGATGCTCGATGTCCGTAGGGTCCATGTAAGCCGTCTCGAGCTCCGTATCGACAAACACCGGCAGCGCGTAGGTCATGAGCACCGCACACGCCGTGGCCACGGCCGTCATGGGCGAGAGCAGGACCTCGTCTCCCGGGCCAATTCCCAAAAGCTCCAACGACATGTTGAGGGTGTGCGTTCCACCCGTGGTCATTACCGCGCCGCTCGACCCCATATACTGGGCGAAGGCCTTTTCGAACTTGGGTCCAAATTCTCCATCGTAGCTGCACCAGTGGTGGTTGCGGACGGCCTTGAGCACGTATTCTTCGTCAATCTCAAACGACTGCGGCCAAGTTGGAAACGGAGTGGTGCGCACCGCAGTACCGCCTTTGAGAGCCAGAGCATTAGGATTCCCGCTGACGGCAGGAGCGCTGCTCCCCGCGAGGCTTCCACTTGCTGCTGTTACCTTGTGCGCGACCACACGAGCGGCCGCAAGACCTGCCGTTGTCTTTCCCAGGAACTCTCGTCGGGTCCAAGCCTTGTTCTTCATCGGAATCTCCTCCATTCAAGCGGCACTCTGGGCCGCGCTTTCATAGCTTCAAATCCAGGGATAATCCGCTAACGACCCCCCTTAGGGGCACACCGCGTGCCAAACTTATATCCCCATGCAACTGCTTGAAACCAAAAGGGGAAATCAGGAATGCGGCCCGCCGATAGAATGACTAAGTGACGTGTTTTCAATCAAAGCGCGTCATTATAGTCATGTGGAATCTTATCGAGGAAAACCGGCACGTTGCATATTTTTGGACTTGGTGGGACGAGCGCCTTCCGCCGAGTGGGTTGCCTCACGCAGCGGAGGACCGGTTCAGGACACGGGACGAGGCCTGCATATAGACCTGGAAATGGACATTTAGTGTGCCTTCACCAGATCATTAGCAGCGCTGGACGGCGGAGCCGCAACCAAACACGTCCTGTAGGGGCTGGGCTTGCCCTGCCCAAGGGCACCCCAAGGGGTGCCCGTACAGAAAGCGCAAAATGTTTGCTAAAAAAAAGCGAGGAGCACGCACCTCCCGCTATTGGTGTAAAGTATTGCCCGCTGGAAATCTCAGTATGGAAATTTCAGCTCACATGAACAAACTACCTCGTCGCCGTTTTCTTGCGCAGCTTGGACCCGCAGGTGCGGCATTGGCGTTAACCTCGCCGGCACTTTCCGGCGCGCCGCCGAATTCTGAAGAGTCTTGCTCCGACCTCTCGACCGCCGTAATCCCTCTGGAGAGTTGGACCTTCGCGCTCGATCCGGCTGCCGCCGGAGAATCGCAGGGCTGGTTTAAATCGGCCAAGGAAAGGCCCAGCGCGCGAGCGCCGGTGACAGTCCCCCACACCTGGCAGATTTCAGCGGAAACCGCGGAATATACGGGAGTGGGGTGGTATTGGACGGAATTCGACGCCCCCACGCACTGGGCCGGGCGGTGGGTGCGAATCGAATTTGAAGCCGTGTTCCACACCGCGAAGGTTTGGCTGAACGGCAAGCTGTTGGGCGAGCATCCCGGGCGAGGATATACGGCGTTCGCTTTCGACATCACCCCTGCCCTGCGATTTGACGCCCCCAACGTTCTAACCGTCAAAGTCGATAACTCCTTCAACGCCGGCATCCTTCCCCGCGACAAGTCTTACGACTGGGCACCGGACGGCGGTATCACTCGTCCGGTCAGCTTGCTCGTTACTCCCAACGTCTACATCGATCGCCTTGGGGTCGAAGCCATACCCGACCTCGATGCCGGCCACACAGCGTTGCAGGTTCGCGCTACGGTGCGGAATGCGGGGGAAAGCGAGCAGCAACTGACCTTTGAATACCAGGTCATGGAGGAGGGCTCAGGCGCCGCCCTCGCGCGCGTCGAAAAGGCGGGTGACGTAAGATTAGAAGCAGGGGCGGAGCGAGAGGTGGTGTTGCCTGCCATCAATCTTCCGCTGAAACTCTGGCACTTCGACCATCCTCACCTTTACCGGGTCGTCGTCCAGATTCAGCAAGACCGGAAGCCCCTTCACAACTACGCGCAGACCTTCGGCGCCCGCAAATTCGAAGTTAAAGAAACGGCGTTCTACCTGAACGGCGAGCGCGTGTGGCTGATGGGCGTGGAGCGCATGGCGGGAAGCAATCCGCAGTATGGTATGGCCGAACCGGCGGCGTGGATTACCCACGACCATGAGGATCTGAAGGAACTCAACTGTGCCTTCACACGCGTCCATTGGCCACAGGACAAGCGCGTGCTCGATTATTGCGACCGCCATGGTATTCTGTTCCAGGAAGAGGTCCCTGCCTGGGGAGCCGCCACCTTCGAGGGAATGACGAGCGAGCCGTCACCGGCCATCATGCAGAATGGCCTCGAGCAATTGCGCGAGATGATTACGCGGGACGGCCACCACCCTTGCATCGTTTCCTGGGGGCTTTGCAACGAAGTCAACGGGCAAAACCCGGTGACGCACGTCTTCATCCAGCGCATGGCGGACGAGGCGCGGCGGCTTGATCCCCACCGATTGTTGACGTACGCCTCGAACTCCCTTCGCGAGACCCCCGGTGCGGATGCCGCCGGCTTGCTTGACTTCATCGAGTGGAATGAATATTACGGAAGCTGGTCCCCCGGAAACCCCGATTCGGTCCGGCGCAATTTGCAGGAAATTCACGAGGCCTTTCCCCACAAGCCCGTGGTGATCTCCGAATACGGGTATTGTGAGTGCACGCCTGACCGCCGGGGAGGCGACGCGCGGCGAATCGAAATTCTGCGGACTCACACCCAGGTCTGCCGCGAGTCCGATTTCGTGGCGGGAATGATTTTCTTTGATTACAACGACTATCGCACCCATATCGGCGACAAGGGAGTCGGGCCCCTGAAGCAGCGCGTGCATGGCGTGGTGGACCTGTACGGCCAGCGCAAGCCTTCCTTCGACGCCCTGCGCGAGGAAGCGAGCCCGGTGGAAAGCCTGCACCTTGCCGCTGGGGAGGGATCGCTCGCCGCCACGGTCGAAACGCGCCAGACCCTGCCCGCCTACACGCTGGAAGGTTATACCCTACGCTGGATTGTCTTCGGGTTTGATGACCTTCCCATGGAAGAGGGTTCGGCAGCGCTGCCCAAGCTTTCTCCCGGACAGCAGGCCACCCACCGCATCGAGTTTCAGGAGAAGCATCCCACGCGCGTGTGTGTCGACGTTCTGCGCCCGACGGGGTTTTCCGCCGCAACCGCGTGGTGGAAAAACGCCCCACCTGGGACAAACACCCCGGAAAAAACGAACTAAAGGGAATAACCACCCCGCCGCCTCCGGCGCCGCCCCTCCTGAATCAGGAGGGGAGTCATTGGAGAACTCCCCTCCTCAGATGAGGAGGGGTGGCGCGCCGAGCGCCGGGGTGGTGCTGAACAGTGAGAAGGGATGGTGCTGAACAGGCGAAGGGGTGGTGTTGAACAGCCAGAAGGGGTGATGCTGACAAGGGGATTAAGGGGTGGCAACCGACCGCTTGCTCCAAAGCCAATTCGCTAGCCCGGCTCCCACCGTCGCCACAACAATCCAGAAAGCAGCGCGGTCCATACGCAGGGCCAGCGGAATACAAAAGGCAATTCCCAGCACCGCAAACCATGACCCGGCAGGCAGCCGAAAGGTGGCTTTTTCCCCGCCCTTGCGGCGCAGCGCCGGCACCGCCGCACACGTCGAGATATAGATAAACAGGCTGGCAACCGCGGAGAGGGTGACAATCCAACGGAACGTCCCGGCCACGGCAAGGATAATCACCAGGCAGGCGAAAACGCTGATCGACACATCCGGCGTGCGGAAGCGGGGGTGCACCGACGCCATGAAGCGGGGGAAATCGCCCTGCTCGGCCAAAGCAAAGGTCAGCCGGGGCGTATTCAGCATCATGGAGCTCATCAGGCCATAAATTGACAGCAATGCGCCCAAGCCCAGGAAGACGGCGCCCCCGGAACCCATGAAGACCCGCGCGGCATCGGCCAGCGGACGATCCGATTTACCGGCATTGACCAGGACCCCGGTGACCACCACTTGAATCAACGTATAGAGCACCGCGGAAACGCCCAGACCCACGAACAGTGCCCAGGGAGCGTTCTGCTGTGGATCCTTGGCCTCACCCATAGGAACTAAAGCCGCCTCAAAACCCTTGAGCGCAAAAACGAGAATCAGCAGCGCGTCAAACCAGGCGCCGGCGCTAATCCCGCCCGGGGGCATGGCAGTAAAATTTGAGGCGCGGAGGAAAAACAATCCCACCCCAACGAAAACGATCAAGGGTAAGAGCTTTGCCACAGCAAAGAAATTGCTCACCTTTGCCCCCGCCGTTACGCCCCGGTAATTGACGGCTGCCAGCCCGCCCACCAGCAGGACGATGATCGCGAAGCGCGGGCCGGGATTATTCGCTGGGGGCCAAAACTGGGCCACATAGGTGACGAAGAGGTTGGAATTTGCCGCGAGACCCGTCACTCGGGTCAAGTAGAAGAACCATGCGGCTTGTATCCCCACCAAGGGTCCAAAGGCCTCCCGCGCGTAGAGGTAGGGGCCGCCTGCCACCCGAAACCGCGAGGCCACCTCGGCAAAGCAGGCGGCAATGACCCCGATCCCGGCTGCACCCAGGATGTAAGCGACCGGACTGTATCCGCCCAGCAAGCTGGAAACAATCGAAGGCAGGCCGAAAATCCCGCTGCCGATAATGGTGTTGACCACCAGGGCCGCGAGGCTCCATCGACCGATGCCGCGCACCAACTCGAGATGACGAGTTTCCGCCAAAGTTCAAATCCAGGGGTATCGAGAGGTCTTTCAGCAAACGGCACAGTATACATTCCCATCGCCCGGCTTGGACAGCGTGACGGGCCTACAAGCAGGGCTCCGTCAAAGTCCTTGAAGTGAAACAAAACAATCGCGGGTGAATTGGTGCTGGCTATTTTGGGACGAATCGGCTAGCGTGGAGGCATGGGCAGCGTGGCGTCCAAGCCCAGTCTGGTGGTG
>Ga0326727_10010615_pt1 | contig 21855 bp, 17 predicted proteins | sample MB2enrmetagenome_FD_207643 | JGI IMG/M metagenome (GOLD analysis project Ga0326727, IMG submission 207643) | Lab enriched peat soil microbial communities from McLean, Ithaca, NY, United States - MB29MY | ecosystem: Environmental > Terrestrial > Soil > Wetlands > Peat | place: USA: New York...
ATTGAAGAGCATTATTGATACCTTCGATTGTCGTTGGAAGCAAGAGATCAATCGGGTAGTTTTGGAATGTGATCCAGGGATGGTGATGCACTTGACCACTCTTCCCCCATCATGAAAAAACCTCACCGCGAAACACGCTCTACATTGGCTTCCCGGCGATATTTGTACTGCCATCGATCATCATAGCGACACTGGACGATATTATCCGCCTATCCCGGCCGGTACATCGGACCGGTTCCACCAGCCGCCGCCCAGCGCCTGAAACAACGCTGCCGTGTCTGCGTAGCGATTGGCGAGGGCCTGCACAAGATTGATCATGGCCTGTTGATAACTCTGTTCGGCATTAAGCAGTGCCAAATAGCTGACATCACCCAATTCCAACTGCCTGCGCACGATGACTAGACTTTTGTTGGCGGCACGCTCGGCGGCGACAGAGGCTTTCAGGGCGTCGGCGTCGGATTGGATGGCGTGCAGCGTGTCGGCCACGTTCTGGAAAGCGGTGAGCACGGTACTTTTATACTGCGCTGCCGCCTGGTCGTAGGCTGCTTCGGCTGCGCGTTGCCGGTGCAGCAATGTGCCACCCTGGAAGATCGGCTGCGTCATATTGGCGGCCAAGGCCCAGAAGCCGGTGCCGGCGGTGAACAACTGACCGATAGCCAGGGCGCTGCTACCCAAATTGGCGCTCAGGGTAATATTCGGCAAACGGTTGGCAACGTTGACGCCAATCTCGGCACAGGCTTCGTGCAATTGCTCTTCTGCCGAGCGGACGTCCGGCCGCTGCGCAACAAGCTTGGAAGGAAGGCTCACCGGTAGTTCTTGCGGCAGTTCAAGGGATGAGAGATCGAACTTCTCAACAATTGTCTCGCTGGGGAAACGGCCGACGAGGCGTGCCAGCAAGTCGCGTTGTTGCGCCAACTGTTTTTCCAGTGGCGGCAGCATGGCCTGAGACTGTGCCAGCGCTGCTTCCTGTGCGGCAACGTCCGCAGTGGCAATCTGGCCCAGTGCGTACTGGCGTTGCAATAGTCCCAGCGATTGGCTCTCGATCTCGATGATCCGTTTCGTCGCTGCGATCTGGCCGCGCAGGGTCGCTTCTTCAACCGCCGCGGCGACCACGTTCGAGGTCAGCGTCAGATAAGTTGCTTCAAGCTGGAAGCGCTGCCAATCGGCTTGGGCTTTAAGCGACTCCACCTGCCGCCTGTTGCCGCCGAACACATCCGGCGTGTAGGCCACGGAAACCTGAGCGGTGTGCAGGCTGTATGTGTAACTATTGTTGGCCAGCGCACTGGTCAAAACGTCGGCAACCTTTTGGCGCGTGGGGTTGAAGTTGGCATCGATGCTGGGGAAGAACGCACCTCTTTGCGCATAAACGTTTTCCCAGGCGCCACGCAGTGCGGCCTGCGCGGCATCCATGTCTGGGTTGGCCTTGAGCGCCTGCTCGATCAGGTTGTTTAGTTGCTTCGAGTGGAACAGCGTCCACCATTGACCTGGTATGTCCATATCCTGCACGAATCGCTGTGCCTCTCCACCCTTGACCTCGACCGATGCCGTCTGGCCAGGCAGGGCATTTTGCGTGTAGCGATCGACACCGGGCGCTGTTGGTCTGCGGAAATCCGGCCCAACCGCGCATCCGGCCATAAGCACTAAGGCTGAGCACGCCGTTGCAAGGGAGACGGCACGCATCCGTATAAACATGCGGCAGCGGTCCGCGATCATGCGCATATACCCTGAAGACAAAAACAAGATTAATCTTTGCATGGTCATATCTCCCCTCCCAGTGTGGCCTATGCCTTGTCTCGGCGGCGTTCAACCCATTTCTCCAGTGAAAAGTAATAGGTCGGCAGGATAAAAAGTGTCAACAGGGTGGCGATAACCAGCCCCCCCACCACGACGGTGGCGAGAGCGCGCTGCACATCTGTGCCGACACCTGTGGCCAAAGCCGCTGGCAGCATCCCCACAGTTGCCACGGTGGCGGTCATGAGCACTGGCCGGAATCGCTCAACAGCGCCGGACAGGACAGCCTCGCGCAACGCCACGCCTTGCTCACGCACCCGGTTTATGTTGGCGATCATGATGATGCCGTTTTGCACCGCCACTCCGAACAGTGCTATAAAGCCGACTGCGCTTGCGACATTCAATGTCTCACCGGTCAGGTGGAGCGCGATCAGGCCGCCCAGGGCCGCTAGCGGAACCACCCCCAATATCAACACCGCCTGACGTATCTTGCCGAACTCGGCAAAAAGGAACACGGTCATAAGTGCCAGCACGATGCCCATGATAAGTGTCAGCCGGGCCTGGGCACGCTGCTGGTTCTCGAATTGACCGCCCCATTCGAGGCGATATTTACTGTGGTCGAACTTTACCGACTGGCCGATCTTGCGCTGTGCCTCAGCCAGGTAATCGGACAGGGCGCGGTCCCGATTGTCGATCCTAACTAACAGAGCACGGTGGTTCATCTCGTGCGCGATGGTGCTCTCGCCGGTCTGCTGCCTGATATGGGCAACCTGGGAAATGGGTATCTGTGCACCGCCGGAGGTGGTCAGCACCAGATTTCCAATCGCCTCAGAACTATTGCGGGTATTTTGCGGAAACCGCACGGTTACGTTGTACGTCCGGTCGGCCACATAGACCGTACTGACCGGTGCGCCGCCGATCCCGGTCTGGATCAGGCTGGTGATGTCGGATACGTTGATGCCGTAACGGGCAGCGGCTGGCCGGTCGATGTCAATGGTGATTTGGGGGATAGGTGGTTCCTGAAATATGGATGCATCTGCCGTGCCCTGTATGCCGTGCAAGACTTTCACTATCTCGCCGCCAATGCGGCGCAGTTCCTTGAAATCATCCCCAACAATACCGATGACCAGTGGGCTGTGCGCGCCGCCGATCGCATCGTCGACCATATCGATGATCGGCTGGGTGATGCCGACCGAGAATCCAGGCAACTTTTGCAAGCGGGCGTTCAGCCGGCGCAAGAACTTAGCCCTGGTCTCTCCCCTGGGCCAGGTATTGTAAGGTTTCAGGCCGACAGGTGCCTCGATGTGGGAAGGTGTCCATGGATCGGTGCCGTCATCGGATCGGCCGAGCTGGGTAATGGCGAAAGATATTTCGGGGAACTCGAGCAGTGTACGCCGCAGTTCCCCGGCCATCGCGCTTGCTTTTTCGAGCGACAGGCCGGTCGGCAATTGCACCTGTAGCCACAGGGCTCCCTCGTCCAGTTCGGGGAGGAATTCCCGGCCGACGGTCATGCCTAGAACGATCACTGCTACGAGAGCTGCGCCCCCGATCAGGCAGGCTATTTTCGGCATGGCAAGCATCCGTTCCAGGTATTTACGGAAGGTTCTTTGCAGCCATTCGAGCGGCCGGTTGTGGAAGACCGGCCGGGGTTTGCGCAAGGCCATAAAGGCTAAGCAGGGAATCAGGGTGAAGGAGCACAGGAGCGCACCGAACAGTGCATAGCTCACAGTATAGGCCATTGGCGTGAACAGCTTTGCTTCGGCCCGCTCGAATGCAAAAAGTGGAAGGTAGGCGGTGATGATTATAAGAGTGGCAAAAAAAATCGGCCGCGCCACCTGAGTTGTTGCATTAAACACGTCAGACTCGATCAGGGTGGCGGCGGGATCCGCCTCTCTTTTGCGCAGGATGGCCTCGGACACCACGATCGCGCCATCCACGATGATGCCGAAGTCGATCGCGCCAAGGGAGAACAGGTTTGCCGGCATCTTCGTGAAGTGCATCACAATGAAGACAACAACCAGGGAAAACGGCACGGTCACCGCGGCGATCAAGGCGCTGCGCGGGCTGCCGAGAAACAGTATCAGCACGATACACACCAGCCCGATCCCCAAAAGTACGGTATGGGAGACCTTGTGAACCGTATTCTGGACCAGCTCGTCCCGGTCGATGTAGGGAACGATGCGCACCCCCATGGGCCCCAGTTGTCTGCCCAGTTCCGCGACCTTGGCGTGAACGCCTTTCAGGACTTCAGACGGATTCTCATACTTGAGCATGTCCACGATACCTTCTATCGTGTCCGGGTTGGCGTCCTTGCCGAGGATCCCCTCGCGCTCCTGATGACTGTATGTCAGCTTGCCGAGGTCGCGCACCAGGATCGGCACGCCTCCTCGCGCTGTGACGACGATACTGCCAAGGTCTCCCAGCGTGTGCACCATGCCAACACCGCGGATAACATAGCTCTGCTCGCCACGCGAGATGCGGCTTCCGCCGGCATTCGAGCTGTTGTTGTCGATCGCCGTGACCACGTCGTTCAAGCCGATACCGTAACGTTGGAGCTGGACAGGATCGAGCTCCAGCTGGTACTGCATGGTGAAACCACCGAAGTTGTCAACGTTGACCACGCCGGTTACCTGCTCCAATGCCGGGATGACGATCCAGCGCTGGATCTCCGAGAGCTCCATCAGATTCTTTGTGTCAGACTCCAGAGTGTAGCGGTAAATTTCGCCAACCGGGCCTGTTACCGGATCGAGGCCCGGCTGGATGCCGGAAGGGAGGCTGACCTGATTGATGCGCTCCATGATCCGCTGGCGCGACCAAAAGTCTTCGGCGCCGTCGCGGAATGTCATTGTAATGAGCGAAAGACCGAAAGTGCTGCTCGAACGCACGTTCGACAGGCCGGGTGTGCCGGCAAGCGCCCGCTCCAGCGGGATGGTTATCTGCTGTTCGACTTCCTCTGAGGCAAGTCCAGGTGCCTGCGTTGTGACCTGCGCTGTGACATCGCCGATTTCCGGATAAGCCTCTACCGCCATTTTTGTCCATGAGTAATAGCCGAATACGGCAAGCAGAATCGCCACCACAATTGCAACTAGCCGCTTGCGAAGGCAGATGCTGATGATTCGATTAATCATTTAGCAGCACCCCGCCTCTGATGATGATGCGATCGCCCGGATTCAGACCCCGGTCGATGCGGGCGCCATCATCCTCTCCATATCCAGGAACGACCTGGCGCTTGACAAATGTCCAGGGTGCCACCTCAACCAGCACAATAGTACTGTCGTTGTCCATGAGAAGAGCGGAATTCGGCACGAACACTACCGATTTCTGTGGTATATTGAAACTAGCATTGGCGAACATATTGGGTTTGAACTTGCCGGCCAGATTGGCGAAGGCGATCCGCACCTTGTTGCGGCGCGTCTCTGGTTCCAGCACATCGCTCACGAATGCAACGGAGCCGTGAAAAACCTCGCCCGGGAAAGCTGGAAGGGTGACGTCGACTGACTGGCCTTTGGCAATATGGGCAATGTCACTTTCCGGCACGTTCGCCGTGACCCAAACCGAGTCTAAGTTTGCTATCGTCATGAGCGAAGCTGTCAGATCGTTTACAAAAGCTCCGGACGCGGTCGTGAGGGCGGTGACGGTGCCGGTCATTGGCGCTGTCAGCGTCAGGAGGCGTGACTTGCCTTTAGGCTGGGCTGGAACGCCGATTTGTTTGAGCCGTGCTTCGGCTCGGTTGAACTCGGCCATGGCCTGGGCAGAATCGCTCTCCGCCTGTTCCAGATCCTTAATCGCGCCTGCGCCGGCTTTTTGCAGACCACGTTCGCGCTCCAGGGTGCGCTCTGCGTGTTGCAGCGCGTCGCGTGCTTTGTCGTCATCAGAATAAGCCTGCGCCAGGTCGCCCGACTCGATCACGGCAAGCTGTTGACCTTTAGCAACGTGGTCTCCCAACCGGACCAAGAGCTTGACCACTTTGCCTGCCACTGGCGGCAGGATGCTGACCAAGCGTGCGGGATCGGCCTCCACTGCGGCCGGCAACAGAAGTTGGTGAGGGCTGTTTTTCATGGCGACCTGCTGTACGAGTAACCGTGAACGTAACCCGGAGTGCTGGGGGATGATTATTTTATCGCCCTGATGAACTAAAGCGGGCTGTGTGGTGTCGGGATTTTCCTGTTCTGCGGCGTGGCTGGAAGATATGTACATGCGGGTCCCCATCCCGACACCCAATGCGAAAACTACTAATACGCCGCCCAATACGGCGAAGCGCTTTTGCTGCGGATAGTGATTCAAGACAGGCATTTAAATTACTCCTTTAAATTTTCTCTGGTATCTGAAACGATGAGCAGTTACTTCATGTTCCCTAACTGCCGTGCTGCAATTTTTTACGTGTTAATGCTGCTATGAAACAGTTCAAGGCAGTTCCTGAGCGAGCAGACTCCGCAGGCATGGTGAAAGAAGACCGGGATGCCGTTCGCACGGGCTGCACTCATCGCCTCTGACTTAACCCGGTGCGACACCTTGTTGGTGAAGATCACCATCGCGTCCACCCGACGTACCTTCGCGGCTATGTTCACCTCCGATCGGGTAAAAACACGCAAAGCTATGCCAACCCTGTCAGCTTCCTCAAGATAGTGCTTTTCCAGTCGGTCCATCCCACCGAATAATGCAACGCACATAAAACCCCGCTATTTAAAATGAAATTCATATTCAAATGTTTTTCCAAAAAAATTGGCCGACGGCCCGACGAAAATGAAGTTGAAAATTGTTGTCAATATTAAAATACAAGACGCAGTCTGTCAAGAAAAAAATGACATAGCTTTCATCATAACATTGCGAACGACTGGTTTTAAATTCCAAATGACGGTTCCCAATGCTCTCCCATCCATTTTGCTTTTTATTACCTATGAAGAAAATATTTCCCCTGTACCATTACCCTGCTTTAGTCTATACTTACGCTATCAGTTCAAGTCCGTATTTGTTCACCCAATCCAGGACAATAGGTGGCATTATCTTTATTTTGTATGTACGCGTTCAGGCCCGGAAAACCGCAAGTTGTTTCACACTCCGTCGCTATTCTACCGTCTGCCGCTTGAGCGGTAACACCTTCCCCTCTGTCCTCAGCCCCTCTAGGTAATCCGCCCATAGCTGCATCATCTTCCTTCGTTCGGTAAGGTGTGCAGTCCGGTTGTAGGCACGTCCGTTCGGGTCTTTCACTGCATGTGCGAGCTGGTGTTCTATAAAGTCGGGGCGGACCTGCAGCACTTCATCAAGAATGGTGCGCGCCATTGCCCGGAAGCCGTGGCCGGTGATCTCGGATTTGTCAAATCCCATGCGACGGAGCGCAGAATTGATACCGTTGTTGCTCATCGGCCGTGATAAAGACCGGGCACAGGGGAAAACAAATTTGCCATGGCCGGTCAATGGCTGCAACTCCCGAAGAATCTCAACGGCCTGTCGTGATAATGGCACAATGTGAGGCTCTTTCATCTTCATCTTTTCGCCGGGTATGTTCCATTGTTCGGTCTCAAAGTCGATTTCAGCCCATTCCGCTTGTCGCAACTCCCCAGGACGAACGAATAAAAGCGGAGCAAGCCGCAATGCACACTTTACGACGAAATATCCTTGGTAGCCGTCTATCGCCCGGAGAAGGGGAGCAACATCTTTCGGGTCGGTAGGTGCCGCCATGTGCCCGAATTTGACAGGGGTTAATGCTCCCCGTAAGTCGCTGGCTATGTCACGTTCAGCTTTACATGAGGCGACGGCGAAACGGAAAACCTGGCTGCAATAGGTCCTTACCCGGTGCGCCATGCCCAGCGCTCCCCGTGACTCCATCAGGCTCAATACCGCCAATAGTTCAGGGGGGGTGATCTCCGCAATTGGACGCGTCCCGATATAGGGGAAAACTTCTTTTTCCAACCTTTCTTTGATTGTATCCGCATGACCGGCAGACCAGGTGCTGGAAAACTTGCTGTGCCATTCTCGCGCAACTGCTTCAAAGCTGTTTGCTGCTTGTTCGACTTTTGCCGCCTTTTGAGCTTTCCTGACCTCTCCGGGGTCGATTCCTATGGAAAGCTGCCTGCGAGCTTCATCCCGTCGTTGCCGCGCTTCGAGAAGGGATACTCCAGGATAGGTGCCAAGCGCTAGAAGTTTTTCCTTGCCTTGAAAGCGGTACTTGAGACGCCAGCACTTTCCACCGTTAGGGGTGACGAGTAGAAACATACCTTCAGTATCGTATAATTTGAACTGCTTCTCTCCTGGTTTTACATTACGGATTTTAGAGTCTGATATTGACATGGCGTTCCTCCTGTCTGGGGGTATTTGCTTGCAACTCGGGGGTATTGATGCAAAATACTACCCCCAAGCCCTCCGGATGTCAATAGACTTTACCATAGCATTACGGACAACTTAAAATACTAAACCCGCTATATGAGTGGGATTATGTATAGTCATGTATCTCCTCAGATTATATTTGATGCCTTATATAGGCATCAAATTGGATTATAATTAGATTACCGTCAACATAGCGTTGGTAAGTGTATTTCCACATGTGAAAATAGACTAGCTATTCTGGGAAGTGGATTGAGTAGAAAGCTGTGATAATGAAACTGTACGTGGTTTAACATCAATCCAGGTTACATATGCCGCTTAGGAGATGGTTGCTTTGGTCACCTTTTTTGGTGGGCATGTAATAGGAAACTAGCTCTGCCAATCGCTTTACTCTAATAACAAATGAGGATCCTGTACCAAGCTATGGATGATCCCAATCATATAAATTGCGAAACGAAAACCATAACTTGCTTTAATTGTCTCTTTTGGACCAATGGGTGGATTAATAACTAAAACGAAAAGTTCTTTTGCACTTGAGTGTTCGCGAGGTAGAAGATCGCGTACGAAAATACACTCAGCCGGGAGTTTGAGCTTATTTACCAACGATTTACTTTCTTCTTCATGGGAAAGGCCTGCAATGCGCGGCAGCACGCATTCAATCCGGATGCGATTTTGAGGTATGCCGAGAAGTTTCAAGAACCTGACATATTTAAGCGCATCCCGATCGACCGAGAATTTAAGGCCGTTGCCAGAGACGTAGAAACTTTTAATAAACAGTTTGACGCCCTGGTCGAGGGTTCTCCTGGTGCCGCGTGACGAACTCTCATAGAGGTTAATCACTTTTTCGACCATTTCCTTGTCCACCTTCAGGTGCAAAGGCAACGGAAACAGGAATGAGGGATTGTTCTTGAGAGTTACTCCGTTGACATGCCTGGGTTTTCCCCGCAAGGTTTTCATCGCCACTATGAGGTTCGCGTTTTCGCACCATTTAACGATCTCATGTTCGGTTAATCCGCTTCTTCTGGCCAATTCCCCGTAAGGAAGCTTTCCCATCTGTCGTTCATGAAGAACTGCCTTCACCCGTCGCCACAATGGAATAGTCGAGTCGGGATGGTCGGAAACTTTTTCCGGGATGGCACGGACATCCGGCTTTTGAAGCTTGAACCTAGATTCCAACGTTTCAGGTTTCGCTATCCTCCCTATGAATGCGGAGATGTTCCAGGATTTTTCGGCTTGCTTGGACATGTCATAGTACAAAGTGTGTTGCTGTAGACCGGAAATGATCTGGATTGTCGCGGCATCGAGTTCCGGTTGGTTGTCTGTGGCAGTTGTTTCGTGTCCAAGGAGCCAATCGCATAGGTGCACATAGTGAAGGAGGGTGACTTCCGGGCTAGCATGACCGCAGAGTTGAGCTACGGCGAAGAGTGCCTGCCGTCCAAGATGGAGATTGCCAAGTAGTGATTTGCGGAGTTCATGGCATTTATCCGGATCGAAGAGGGGATGGAATAGAAAATGATTGCGGCGGCGGGTTTCTTCTGAAAAGTCCCTGAGTAGCCGGAGCAGTAGCCAGGATGCAAATGAATGCCTGAAGTGATGAAATCGCAGTGAGGAATCTCCGGTGACCTGGCGCATGGCCTGCTCTATCTCCGGAAACACATCATGCTCATTCAGGAGAATCGTTTCCTGTTTTTGCATGCAGAAAATGAGCGAATCGGTGTTTGCTTTATCGTCCTCATGTTTTCGTTCCCGTCGCCAGGAAATCAGAAGATCAAGTTCATCCTTTTCCAAAAGTGAGGAGAGCGGCAAACGGCGAACGGAGTTTGAAGACTTAACGTAGGCGTATCGGTTTGTACGCACCAGGAGTTCTGGCTCTGCTTCGCCCTGTAAATCGATAAGGCGGAGCTTGATTACTTCCCCGCGGCGGAGTCCGCAACGAAAGCCAATAATGGCGATGAGCAGTTGTATCTTTCTTAGCCGGGATGCCTTGGTATAGCTTGGGCAGAGAACCTTTTTTAGTTGGTCAAAACTGGAAAAGGAAAGGAGGTTGGCATCGACTCCAAGTTCCGCTGGCCCGGAATGGACCGACAGATCGCTGAAATCCACGGACGGGGCACCGAACCTTACCATAAGAAACTGATGAAAAGCGGCAAGGCGGGCACCGACACGGTGTTTGGCTTTTTTGGTCGGACTGATGTCGATTACTTCACTGTAGAGATCATGCAACTCGTCGCTTTCGAGATCGAGAATTTCAAGATGGCCAGTCACGGAGATAAGCCGTTTTCCGATGGCGTCGATATATGTTTTCACAGAACTGGGCTGGATACTGCCCTTGACACGTCCGCGAATCAGTTCGTGCTGTGCAAAATGGGTAAGCAGGTCAATTGACCACAGAATAAGGCACGCCAGAGCCTGGCACAGATTTTCGCGGTTCTCTTCATAAAAGAGCCGAAGGGCTTCCCTGGACTCTGATTTTTTGCGTTTCCTGTTGGTGTCGAGAGGCAAGATTTTCTTGAAGACTTCCTTCAATAGCTTTTCCTGGGTTGCAGGTGACGCGACTTTACCTGGCTTGGGTACAGCAAGAGGTTCTGTCAACGGAATCGCCACTTCATTGGTGTGAAGACACTCCTTAGTGCCTATAACGCACTTTCCAGTCAACAGTCTTTCCCATGCCATTGGGGACAGGGAAACAGACTTGTTCCTACCCTCGGCATAAGCAGTCAGGAATGGCGTGACTTCCAGCCCAAGCCGGGTGGCACTATTGTTCAGCAAAGACAATACGAATGATTTGGAGTTGATACCTGGTTTTAGAGGAATACGGTCCAGGTAATGGCGAATTGCCAGTAACGGAGAAGCATCATGTTTTGCAGATAAATCTTCTGGGAAGTGTGTATGCCATCGGAGAATGAGTGCGTGCGTCAGAGGGTCCGCGAACCAGCGCCTGCGGATCTCCCAAGTAGCGGTGGTGGAAGAGTGATCTGGCTTGGATCTCCCGGTCTTTCCCGATGCCCTCCTTTCCCGCTCCAGATGCTCAGGCTTCAGCAACATATCTAGCCAGAGTAGCGATTCTGTGCTGCGTATTTTAGAAAGAGCCCCAATCCAGGGAGCTAACCATCGTTTCTGAATGAGGCCACCGAATAGAACCGCCGAAAGCAGCAACTGACCGATTCGGGACGTATAGGTTGGCGGCGGTGCTTCTTTCAGGTCCTCAAGAAAAGCTGCTTCAACCTTGTAGAGTTCGGGCAATTTGGCAAAGCTTTCATGGGTGAAACGCGGCCTGTCACGGGGAATCACCACCGGCGGAGCCGGAATGGCAACGTCCCAGCAAAGTTCTTGGGTACCTTGCTCGAGGACACGGATCAGAAAACTCATTCTGTGTTTGAAAATATGGCCTGGGCTGTTTTTCTTCAACATAGCCACTATAGACTGAAGTTCGTCAACAGAGAGTTTTGCGCAGGGTTTCCCTGAATACAGGTCAGGATGGTTATTGGCAAGCAGATCCAGCACCTTGCGAGTATAGTCGTGTCGTCTGCTGGAGGCCTTCTGGGTGTCAACTTTTTGCGCCAATAGAGCGGTCCATAAATCTGCGGGGCCGTTCATAGGTTTGCCCCGAGTCCTAGTATAGCCTTCCAACCATCTTTCTTGAGCAGCGGAACGAGCTTTTTCATCAACACATCACGATATACGAGAGGTGATAGCCCGGAGTAACTCCCCCAAGGCTCTTCACCCCTTTCATAATGGCCGAGCAGGGCGTTGATGACTTCAACCGGGCATTTCTTTTCCAGGAGATTCGACCTCAGATAATGTCTGCTCGCATTTAAGGGGAGGGTATAATTTAATTTATAATATAGGCCTTTGGGTCCAATATTTGTAGCAATGTAAGCATCTTTCCAATGATTAGTAAAATACATATGTCGGCCTGGTACATCCCGTCGAGGACGATCCAGTCTGCTGTAAAGATTGGGAATGAGAATATTGAAGCGATAGAGAGCGTTCTGTTGGTGTTCGCGGAATAGCTTCAGCTGTTCCAAACAGTCGGGTGGCAACCAGATCAATCGAGAATTATAGCCGTCCTCATTATCTTTATCAGCTAATAGGGCAAATCCTGAGCGCCAATCGATTTCTGCCGCCGAGAGAAACGGGTCGCGGATGGCTCGAAATCCAGTGCCGAAGGCGATCATGAATGCAGTATAGCGTGTCATGCTATTATGAAATCGCATGAGTTTCAGCACCCCTTTTTCGACTTTGATAATGTCCTCCAGCTTTTTCTGGAGATCCTTTACCAGGTCCTTCACGGTCTTTCGAGTCGGCCTGAAAGGTGTTCCGATATGGCAGGTAGTGACTGGCAATCTTTCCTTTGCAACTGAACGTTCGATTCGACGTATGTCATCACGGGGTGTTTCTGAAATGTGGCGATGTTTGATTTCCCTGCAAACTACCTTGAAGATCGCTCGGAGTTTTTTTATTGGCAGAGAGGTATAGTATGATGGATTTCGACCTAGAAAGTGTTCTTTGCCCGTGATGTACATAGCCACCGTAAGGTCGGCGCTGTCGTGGCGCGATATCATCTCGAAAATATAGTCGGAGATCCTGTTCATGGTCAGACGGGTCGCATGTCGCCGGTTGACACAGGCAAGAAAATCACTGGTCATTTTTATGTAGATTTTTTTATCAGGGCGGGGGAAGAGAAATTTTGATCTGTATTTATGTACGTCTGTCACGTAGCGGGCAATTATCTCTTCAACGCTGATCCCTGTTGAGATTGCGAAGCTGGTCGCAATCTCGTGCGCCTGAGATCGCTGAGCATCATTGGGGAGTATCTTTCTTTCAGGTACAGCTGGCACCGTAATCCAATAGCCACCATGGTTGCCTTTAGCCACGAATCCCGGTTCAATATCTCCGTTGTGAATTTGCTTGTAAAGTCTCAGATTGACTGCCCTGTCAAGCCTTTTGCCTAACCAGAACATCGTGGTAAGTAGGGCGGCCAATTCTTTGGCATCGGCATTTTCCGGCAAATAGGGGGACCGTTCTTTCTTTGCCATTAGATTTGCAACTGCCGTGAGAAATGATGATACTTCATAGAGGGACAGAACTTCCCAACGGGAAACCATACGCTGATTCTGCATGGCCAATTGGCTTTTTACCTGGCGCGCAAAGATAGCTTTCTGGACGGGCGACTTTACCTCTTTAGTGACGTTGCGGGGCGCCGCAATCTCTACGCCCGAATATCCCTCAGATGGATAACAGCCGAGTTCCTCCAACTCTTTTGCTTTGGCTGCTTCAAGGGTGGGTAGTTGAAACAGGTCTACTGCGTTTGTCCCTTCCTGCAGATCCGGATCTAGATTTGGGCATATTTCTGTGAGATTGGCAGGCTGGTCAATCCGGGGGTCGATTTTCTCTCGAGTTATAGTATGACGTGAGTGTTCGCGCTCATGTCTGTGCGGCGGCCTCTTGAAGTCAAACAGGTACTTGAAAAGAACTCTCAACGGTGCGAGCATTTCATCGCCGCCATTAAGGATTTCAAGCAGTTCCTCAGGGTTAACTTTGTGGTCTGGAAGCGATTCCAGAATGTGGAGGTTTTCGTCTTGAGCGAGATTGCGGACGGTTAGGAGCACGGCTTTTATATTCCCGTTAAAATCGTCGATCTCCTCACTGGATTTCTCCTGGCGCTTCTGTTTTTCCATCCTGTTACGGAGAAAAGCTATTGCAAGCAGGCAGTGCGCAAGGAGAAAGAAATAGGTCCGCTGAACTGTGGGTGAGCCCGGCCGCTCCCATATCGCCACATAAACCTGATTAGAACCATAGAATCCCCTCAGAGGCATTTTCCGCTTCTTGCGGGTAGGGGTTGCCACAATAGTCAGCCTGGGATGCGTCTGTATTTCCTGGCATGTGGACTTCCATTCGGCAAGGTGGATTTCGCAACCATGCCCCGGGTAGAGGACTATAAGGTCGGCAATGTAAGGAAGGAGTTGAAGGATATTCTGCAGTATTCTCGACAGTTCCAGAGGAGTTTCAGTTGCCTCGATGAATGCCAACAATGTCTTTAGATTTTTTCTGTCATGCCCTTTGCCATCGAGGTACGCGCCGATTTCTTCCCAAGTGACCATTATATGTTACCTGACGCGTCGCTATTATTCTTCTTCCCAGGATGGAATACGGTGTTCGGAGCGAAATCCAGCTGCTTTATGAACAATTTCTTTGTGAGCATGCCATCAGTAAGAAGCGTTTTGAAGTGTGCCTTCTGTTTTTTGACCAAATGTATGTATAGTTGGCCGATGGTTTCCGGGGTTCTTACCGAGAATAACAGGTGGGTCAAAAGTATATCGGCAATGACCAGCAATTCGATATCGTCTTGTCGAATCGGTTCCACCAGAATTGCTGTTATCTCTTTCTCCAATGGTAGAGATGATTTTGCCAGCATAAGGGAGCGCAGGCCTCCAACGCATATAAAGCGATCCTTTGCTCTTTTCGCTCTTGTCACTACGACGGGGTGCATAAGCAGATTCAGTACTTTTGCCTGGTCGGTTAATGCATGGGTTGAAGTCATCATGTAGCTGGTAGTAGCCAGCATTTCGCTGAAGTCGTCATATCGGGGGTGAGTGGTAATCGAACCGAGCATTAAAGTGAAGAGCGTTTCAGTTCGCTGTGGTTCTGGATTCATAAGTTGCACCTTGCTTCGAATGTGGTCGTTAGGGGAAGCCTTTTTCTTCTTTTCGGCTCCTTGAAACATTTTCTTTAATGGAAAAATTACGGATTTATTGTTGCCGTTCGGGCGCAGTGTGCCTTGCTAAAACAAATCTTCCCGCAGCCCTTTTACTTCTATCGACATTAATTTATCGAAAAATGATGGCAATGCTCAATATCTATGGAAATATTCCGATAAGACAAAACAAGCCCAATTAGTTCGCAAAAAGAGGAGAAAAAAATGGCGTTAGAAAGCCAATGGAAACAAGCTAGTATATCATTTGGGGAGATCGAATCCATAAAGGAAAAGAAAGAGGCGTTAATCGAGACAGTCGAGCCACGGATCCATAAGAAGCGAAAGTTAGCTGATGTTGATGCCTCAAACATCAAGATCGATGGATCCAGACCTCGAACCCATTTTGATGACGCTAAGATCAAGGAACTAGCCGACTCAATGCAGAAAAATGGTCTATTACAGCCAATTGTATGTACAGTTACAGAGGATGGGCACCTTCTCCTTGCAGCTGGCGAGCGAAGGTTACGGGCGGCCAAATTGGCAGGAATAACCAAGTTGCCGGTCTGGACTATTGAAGGTGATCCTTTTGAGGTCTCAGTTTTAGAAAACATACAAAGGGAAAATTTAACCACTGTGGAAGAAGCCGAAGCACTTCTCTGGCTCCGAGAAAAAAAGGGATATCAGCAGGAGGAACTGGGAAAAATCCTTAGCAAAGCTGAATCGACGATTTCTGAGATTTTGAAAGTGACCACCCTGCCGTCGGAAATCCTCAATGACTGTCGGAATGACCCCGATATGCCTAGGGATATCCTCGTGAAAATCTCACGAATGGAGGCAACAAAAGAACAGAAGATAGAGAGCTACATGGAGTTTAAGACTGGCAAAATCACTCGGAAGGACTTAATTTCTGTCAAACACCGTAGCGCGGAGATAAAGAGCATCTATTCACACATGGTTGTTACTAGTTTTGCGAAACGCATTAGCCATTTTAGACTGGATGACATGGCGCAGGTCGAGAAAGACAATCTGTACACAGAGTTGGAGAAGTTGCAAGCCACAATCAGTGAAACCCTTTCAAAATTAAGAGGATATCCGTAAGTTCGGTGCACCGAAGTTGTTGCGTTTGAGGGAAACGCCAGCAACCAATATTTACGCGGTACTTATATATGCGAGATAAATGCTTTTAGACACAATAAGAAGGGATAAGGAATATGAAGAATCATGACTCGACTGATATGGGAAACGAATCCGCACCTAAGTCCGACTGCAAGGTGATCAGGTTGAAAGGCATTGGAAAATGCGAAAAACGCGACCAACCACCATTTGATGTCCCATTGATGTTTACCCTAACTCCCAAGCAAATTTCCGATACAATTTTGTATTATTGTAATAGTTTTACTACCTCTACAGAGAGCTTAATCAGTCCTGGATTGATAGACAAGCAAATCAAGGCTGAAAAAGATGAGAACTATTGCTGGCTTGTTTTTATGTCGTGGATGGAAACTAATGAAAATGAGCCTGAAGAAAGTTGCTTATGTACCAATTTAATCTTGGAGATCAAAATTGGCCATGTTTATTTAATTGCCGACTTCGGTTCAACCTATAAAGCTTATTATCGGACCATAGATGAAGGGGACTGGCGGCGGGGAGAGACAGCGTTTATCAAGGCTGCAGCACTTATTGGCGTACGTGCAGAATATGAACTTACGATCGCAACGAACTAAGAGTCAAGCCGCGAGGAGCCTGAAAACAAATTGTGTAAATGGCCAAAATCGGTTAGAAATCAACCGACGAGAGAGAAACCGATGGCCACTACCGATGAACTGCTTGACGCTTTGATGAAGGAATACAAGAAGCCCGAAGATTTTATCGGGGAAAGGGGGAAAATCGCGGTTGATTCCTTCGATAATATATCTTGCCAAGGAGGACTAATTACTTATGGCAAAATTGCAATCCAACCTATCAAAATTAATGACATTGTACCGGAACAAAAACAAAAGAATCACCGGAGAATTTGGTGAGGAGCAAGGTAACAAATATTTTTATAAAAAAGTTGTTCCAGCATTCAGAGAATTTTGCCAACTCTTGCCGGACGAACTTATCTTATGCGAAGATAGGGAAATGATAGGCCTGATTGCTGTCCTAAATTTGCTAGGGATAAAAACTATTTCAGCATCTACAGCCGATAACGAATTATTACCTTTTGTCTGTACAATGCCTTTTATCCGTATTGAAATTAAAACGTTAGAGGATTTCGATCGGATCAATATCCTATTATGTGAGGTTCCGCCTGGAATTCTACCCCTTTATTTCCATAATCAATATTACGTATCCACAATCGAAAATATTAAAGACGTAAGAGGAATACATATAGATATAGATGCGGATTCGGAGAAAATCATTGAGTTAGGCGCACATATCTTTAATGAGGCTTTGCGTGTGCATTATCTCGATCTCAAATATCCCTGGTGGAAACCTGCGAATTTAGTTCTTATGGCAGAACGGTTTGAACGTATGCACTTGATTAGTGCATAGTGATGCATAGAGGAATAACTTCTGCTAAGAAACTACTGAGTGCCGAACAACCTACTCGCGTCCTTTTGAGGGTGAAGAGAGATAACCTGCACTGGAATTGATCGAAGAGTTTGATAGATAAAATTTGTTAACAAAACGATGGAATGAAACGAAATAGAAATGAAATTATACCTCAAAAGCATTGCAAAAGCAGGCTGCTACATGATTATTATCTCAAGGATCGCACTGGCCAAACTGGCACGAATTTAGCCCTATTGATTTGCCGGGGGGATTCTGGTATCAAAGAAACAGCCGGATCATCAGGTCCGGCTGTTTTGCGTCAAACGAGGTTTCACATGCTCGATCTTCATACCATGAACCCCCGCCAGCTTGAGGCGGTAAAGCACACCGAAGGGCCGCTCCTGGTGCTGGCCGGCGCCGGCTCCGGCAAGGCCAGGGTGATTACCTATCGGATCGCCCATCTCCTCCTCCACAAGAATGTGGCGGCGGAGAACATCCTGGCGGTCACCTTCACCAACAAGGCGGCCCGCGAGATGCAGGAGCGTATGGCTGCCCTGGTCGGAAAAAAGCGCTGCGAGGATTTGATCCTCTCCACCTTCCACTCTCTCGGCGTGCGGATCCTCCGCCGGGAGATCGGGCTTCTCGGTTACAAGCGGAACTTCGCCATCTATGCCACCTCCGACCAGCTGGGGTTGATCCGCCAGGCCTTGCGGGAGAGCAGGGCGGCTACCTGCGGGCGATTGCAAACCCCAGGGATGAGCAGGCGCTCCTGCGGATAGTCAATTTTCCCCGTCGGGGGATCGGCGATGGCACACTGGTGCGGCTGAACCAGTGGTCGCAGGAAGAGAGTGTAGGGCTGTTAGAGTCTTTCGCCAGGATCGGGGAGATCGACGGGATCAATGCCGCGACCCGGGAGCGGGTGCTGGCGTTCCATGAGCTCCTCTCCGGAGAGATTGCCAGCTTCAAGCGGCGCGGGAGGCTGGCGGAGCGGCTCGCGGAACTGACAAGCGAGTCGGGATTGAGGATGAACTGGCCCGGACCATCGATGACCCGAAGGTGGCGCGCCGCCGGATGGAGAACGTGGAGCAGATTGTCAACTCGCTGGCGGGTTACGAGGAAAGGACCTTGAAACCTACCCTGTCCGGTTGCCTGGAAAAGGTCTCGCTGATGGACGAGGACCGCTTCTCCGACCGGGACAAGAAGGAGCACGGCCAGGATACGGCGACCCTGATGTCGCTCCATTCCAGCAAGGGACTGGAGTTTCCGTTCGTTTTCCTGGTGGGGCTGGAGAAGGAGATCCTGCCGCACAAGCGTTCAATCTACGAGGACTTCACCATCGATGAGGAGCGCCGCCTCTGCTATGTGGGGATCACCCGCGCCCGCCGGCAGCTCGTCATCACCCGTTGCCTGCAGCGGAAGCGATACGGCAAGCAGGAGGAGCGGGAGCCGTCCCGGTTCCTGGCGGAGATACCGGCGGAACTGTTAAGCGAAAAGGGGGGAAAGGAGATCTCTCCGGAAGAGAATGAACGGCTGGCGGAGAATGCCTTTGCCAAGTTGCGGAGAATGTTCGGGTAACTGGGTCTAAGTCCTCATCAGTTTCGATGGTGTTCCGCTCGGCGTGACGCTGGTGTGAGTTGAATGGGGTGCCCAAAAGGTTGGGATGGCCACCTGATGCCGTAGCACCTTTGCTTTTTATGATGAATTAACGCTCGCCTTTGTTATTTAGTAATTGAATTTCTCATTACAGGGCTAGGGTCGCGTTCATATTTTGAAAAACAATTTTATACAATCCGTGCCCTTTCTCATTGCAACGCGTATGTTTTTATATGATATTGAATGATTTATTAGGTAATCTTTTGAGCTAAGTTTGAAGAATATATTTAATAATTATTGCCATTTATGTAACTATGTGGTAATATAACGCAAGGTAAATAATCGACATTGCCAAGGTCGAAGTCGCGGGTTCGAATCCCGTTTCCCGCTCCATAATAATATCAAGGACTTAGCCGATACTGGTTAAGTCTTTTTTTCGTTCTTTTTTTCCCATTTTGCATCCGTTTGTCGAAAAAACAAACAGAAACTTTGTGCCGCCGGTACGATGAGAAAGCAGGAAAAAGAAGGATGTCAAGAGAAAATTGCTTAAATATCAAGATGATACATGCTGACACATGAAATCTGGATGGTTAATTTGTAAAAGACAGAACTTCACCATTTAAACATTTACGAAAATAAGTCTTTGCGCACGGTGTGCTTCGCCCACTGCCACAGGGAAGAACAGTTGTTCTGGTCAAAATCCCGTTCCGATAATAAAGCAGATTTCCTGCGTTCTCTTTCAAGTTTCAATACTTAGTCCATTCCCGACTTCCAGTCGGTATCGCTGGATGCGCGACTCCGGCGACCGAGGACGGGGACATGACAAAGGTCGTAGCGAGTAGAGCGGACGCGGGCATGACGGCGAACGCGGCAGGCGAGAGTAGAGGCCTTATGGCTATGGGGAATGGGTTTATGTGCCGCCGCCGGTCTACTATGAACCGCTACCACCGCCGGCATCAGTATCTTTTTACCACCAATTCATATTCGTTGAAGGAATTGCCTCAACGTGATCCGTCATATGTGGCGGTTTTGCCAAATTTGACGGATTAAGTTGACGGTTTTCCCTCCACCCAGCGTTCTCGCTTTCCATTTTCCTTTTTACAATCAATCCCTTGCAATCGCACTATACGCTTGTCTTCACTGGCATCTTAGTTGCAATATATTTTAGCAGAACATTAGTAGTGTCGTACCATCTGCGAAAGTTGAGTCGTTGTAATAAAGGAGAAGCAATATGTTGGGAACTATTTTGATCGTCGTCTTGATTTTGATGTTGCTGGGTGCTTTGCCTGCCTGGCCTCATAGTCGTAATTGGGGTTACTACCCGAGTGGGGGGCTTGGCTTGATTATTTTGATTCTGATCATCCTGGTGCTGATGGGCCTCTTATAGGTGGGCGAAACGTCTCATGTCACATGCTGATTATGGTCAGGTAGGTCTTGAAAGCAGAGTGGCAAGAATCTGACACGTGTGACAATGGATATCGGGAGCAGGTCGATGAGTCCTGTTTCCGAAAGCAAAAGAGGGAGGTGTATTAGCTCATGCCGTTAATTAATGTGGTAGTGGTCCTGATAGTGGTTGGTGTACTTCTATGGCTCATCAATCGATTTATCCCGATGGCGGGATCCATAAAGTCGATTTTGAATGTTGTCGTTGTCATTGTCGTGGTTTTGTGGCTCCTGAACATCTTTGGAATTTTCAATTACCACTCCATGATTCACATCTGGAAGTGAGCCGTCAACTGATTAATTTTATGTCTCGAGGAAAAAGCCCATGATTGACGCCACTATCAAGATATTAGTGCCACCCGAAAAGCGGAAAGAGGTCCTTCAAACCTTTAAATCTATACTCGATCCGATCCGTCGCGAGCAGGGCTGCATAAGCTGCAATTGCTACGCGGATATTGAGGATGAAAACGTTATTGTTTTCAAGGAGGAATGGAATAATCAAAAGCCAGTAATTCCTAATCATTGGGTATAGGGCGATAAAATCTTTATTGCTGTCGCAGGAAAGACACTTGTGAACAAATTCGAGGAGAGTTATTGCGTCGCTGCCCGAAAGGCAGGACCTCAGTTCGGACGGCTCGTTCGAGGATACAACTACTTCCCTGCTGCCATACATATCGCGCCTCGCTTTCGTACCATGACAAGTCAGCGTATGCTGATGGCGTGCCGGAGAGTGTCGAATGGAATTCTTGACAGATTATAATCCGGTTGTCAAGTGCCAAAGTGCCTTGAGAATAAACGGGACAAAATATAACATGTGGTTGTCGGATACGTAGTTGGTTCAGATCCCAAAAAACAAAAGAGCGGAGGGTTCTGCAAAACTCTATGCCCAACCTCTTTGAACAAAGGACTGAAGTGGCCGGGGTTAGTGAGACATTCTGAAGGGTGAAATAAGCAATGTCCCCTTGTTGGTCGACATGATCGCCTGTGTAAGAGAGGAATACTAACTGCCACATAGCTGATAATCCTGAAGAGTATGGACGGAAACTTTGGGGGTATTGTTTGGGGGTAGTGCGCCGGGAGACCGGCAAGGAGGAGAGGGTGCAAGTCCCTTACAGTGAAGGTCTAGCAAACCATGCTGGCACCGAGTCATGCGTGGCGTACCGCGAGGTGCGGCGCGAAGCGTTGACAGGTGTGCGAGTAGGCCAGCCATTGAGCCGCGAAATAATAATACTCCAGGGTGCCGACGCCTTTACCCCTGCGGAAGCAATACGGACAGGTGCGTTACTGCGAGTGCCTGGACGGCCCTGCGTGGTCGTAGACACTGGCATGCACGTACGCTCCTTGTTTGGGAACCGGGAGATCTCCTGATTGACCATCCTACCTATGGGGTGGCCCGTATCGGGAAGGTGAGGAGCCGAAGCCGATGATGCACGATCAGGAGAAGTCAGATTGCGCCAGGAGAAGCCTGGTTCAGGGGGAAAGGAGGAGCCGATGCCTTCAGAAACCTGAAGTTGAAACCCAGTGGGTGCAAGCCC
>Ga0326727_10010616_pt1 | contig 21855 bp, 17 predicted proteins | sample MB2enrmetagenome_FD_207643 | JGI IMG/M metagenome (GOLD analysis project Ga0326727, IMG submission 207643) | Lab enriched peat soil microbial communities from McLean, Ithaca, NY, United States - MB29MY | ecosystem: Environmental > Terrestrial > Soil > Wetlands > Peat | place: USA: New York...
GCCACCATGATCCTGGGATATAACGGAGAAGCCGAGCGCGCCATCGAGGTGGCGAAGACGCTCTCGGGACGCGCCTCCCACTCCGACATTGCGACCGCGGTGCGCGCCTACGCGCTGGCCTGCGCCGAGCGCCATGAGGAGTCGCGCCATCTGCTGGAGCGGCTGCAATGGCTGAGCCGCGAACGCTTCGTGCTGAATACGCTCAATGCGGCTACGTATGTTGTGCTGGGCGAGGCGGATGCGGCGTTCGCGGAGCTGCGCACGGCCAATGAAACCCGCTGCCCGTGGTTCTTCCATATGCTGGCCGATCCGCGGCTGAAGCCGCTCCACGGGCGGCCTGAGTTCGCGGCGCTTCAAGCCTCGCTGCCGGCGGCGGAGGCCGGCGCCGCCAGAGACAGCGAGCACATCGAACCGGCACGGTGATTATTTGGCGAAGAGCGTGAGGTCGATGCCCTCGCCCATCGCCTTGTATCCCGCGTCGCTGGGGTGCAGGTGGTCGCCCGAGTCGTAGGCCGGATTCAGGCGCGTGGGATTCTCCGGGTCGCGCGCGATCTTATCGAAATCGATGACGCCGTCGAAGACGCCGCTCGAGCGGATCCAGTCGTTGACGGCCTCGCGGACCTGTTCGCCTGCGTCGCAGTAGTAGCCTGCGCCGCCGTAGGGCGTGAGCGTGGCGCCAAAAATCCTCAAACCGTGCTCGTGCGCGCGATCGGCAATTTGCTTGAGTCCCCACTCCAACTGCGGCGCGGTGATGGCGTCCGACGGAACCTGCACGTGATCCATGAGCCCGATGTCGTTGATGCTTTCGAGCACGATGACGTAGCGCACGCCGCTTTGCGCGAGCACGTCGCGGTCGAGGCGCGAAAGCGCGCTGGGGCCGTGTCCCTCGTTCAAAACACGGTTACCGCTGTAGCCCTCATTGAGCACGCCGATGCGGGTGAGATTGGGGTCGAGATTGGCAGCTTGGCTGAGGCGCGCGGCCAGCACATCGGGCCAGCGGCGATTGGCGTTGGGCGTCGAGACCATGCCATCGGTGATGGAATCGCCGAAGGCGACGATGGCGCGGGAGCCGGGCGCGGCGGCGACATCGATGCCGTCGAAGAAGTACCACGAGGAGAGCTTCGTGGGCTGGCTCAGTTCTGGCGCGGCGGAGAGATCGCCATTAACCAGGTAGTTGTCCTGGCCGGCGAACCAGTGGTAGGTCTCGGCGCGCATGATCTGCTTGGGCAGATAGAAGCTGATGGCGAGGTCGGCGAGCGGCGCGACGGCGAGCGCGACCGGGTCAGAGAAAACCGCCGCGCCGGGAGGAATGTTGACCGATGCAGCGCCGCCAAAGGTCACGGCACGATCGCTGCCCGGCTGGATGGCTCCCCCACCGGCGCTGAGCGCCGTGTGGGCGTCCGAGACAGTGAGGGGATCGAGGCCGAACTCGTTCGTGAATCGCAGGCGAATCTCGTCGCCGCCGATGGAGATGTGGGCGATTTCGCGCAGCGTGACGCCGGAAAAGCAGCGGATATTGACGCCGTCGGCCTGTATCGGCGACGTAGCCCACGTTCCAACCCATTGCGGTTGCGGCGTGGATTGGGCGCGGGAGGATGCAGCAGCGAGGACGAGTGCGACGATTGCCAATGTGGGGATGGAGCGTTTGAACATGGATGATTCCTCTCCCGGAGAAGCATTTCTTAATGTTCCAAATTCTTGACGCGGTCTCAATTCTCAAACAGATGCGGGCGTGGACGCCCGCATGACAGCCGGTCAGGAGACCGGTGGCACAAATCGGTTAGCGCAGGCCGATCTCGGCACTGAGCGGCGTGTTTTCGCTGGAGTCGCCTACGCGGATGACGAATTTGCCGGGATCGATGGTCCATTTGTGCGCCGCCTCGTCCCAATAACTGAAGGCGCGCGCATCGAGCGAGAGCGTCACGTGCCGGGTTTCGCCGGGAGCGAGACGGACTTTGGCGAAGCCTTTCAGCTCGCGCTCCGGGCGGTCGACGTGCGCGGAGGGGTCGGAGACGTAGAGCTGGGCGACGTCGGCTCCGGCCACGTTGCCGGTGTTGGTCACGTCGAAGCTGACCGAGACCGTTGCACCGGCGGCCGCGCTTGCGGGCGCATCGAGCTTGGAGAACGCGAAGGTGGTGTAGCTCAGGCCGTAGCCGAACGGGTAGAGCGGATGGCCGCCTGTAGTTGTCCAGTAACGGTAGCCGACCATGAGCTTATCGCCGTACTTGATGTGCTCGATGGTGTAGTCGAGTGGTTTGCCATCCTCGCCGGTGGTGTGCAGCGTAGTGTTGTCCTTGGGGTCGCCGTAGTACCACTTCGCGGAGGGGTTCGCGTCCCAACTGCGGTCGAAACTGACGGGGAGCTTGCCCTCGGGATTGCGCTGGCCGAAAAGAATCATCCCCACGGCCGTGCCGCCCTCCTGGCCGGGATAGTAAACGTGCAGCAGCGCCGGAACCTTATCGATCCAGCGGCTCACGTCCATGCCGCCGCCACCAGTAAGGAGCACGATGGTGCGCGGATTCAACCGAACCGCCTGCTCGATGAGCGCGTCCTGGCCGGCAGGCAGAGTGAAAGTGCGGTCGTGGTCTTCGCGTTCGGTCTTGGCATCGAATCCGACGGCAACGATCACCACGTCGGCCTGCGCCACGGCCTTCTTTTCGGCGTCAGTGTCAGGCATGGAAGCGCTATAGAAGACGTGCATATCCGGGCCAGGAAGGCCGGCTAAGCCGGTGAAGCGAATCCACGCCCAGCCGGGAGAGGAATTGGCGATGCCCGTAAGAATACTGATCGGCTCAAAAGCGTGCGCCTCGGAAGAGCCGCCGCCGCCCGTAACGGCTGGATAAGCATCGGGTCCGATGATGGCGATATTCTTGATCTTCCAGAGATCGAGCGGGAGCAGTCTTCCATCGTTCTTCAGAAGCGTGATGCTATCGAGAGCCTCTTCGAGCGCCAGCGCGCGATCGGCGACCGAGTACGTGGAGTCGGCGGGATCGAACTGCGGGCGCGCGGTGAAGCCGTAGCGCAACTCGGCGCGCAGCAGGCGCAGCACGTGCTCGTCGATGGTGGACTCCTTGACCTGGCCGGCCCGAACCGCGGGAAGAAGGTTTCCGGCGTTCATGAACTTGGGGCTCGGCATCTCCAGATCGAGGCCGTTATTGCAGGCCGCGACGCCGTCGTAGGTCGAGTCCCAATCGGACATGAGAATACCCTCGAAGCCCCACTCGCCCTTGAGCACCTTCAGGTTGAGGAAGTCGTTTTGAGTGGCGTGCACGCCGTTGACCAGGTTGTAGGAGTTCATGACCGCATCCACGTGGGCCTTGGTCACGGCGGCTTCGAAGGTGGGCAGATAGATCTCCCGCATGGTGCGTTCGTCCACATCGGAGCTTGCGTTGTGGCGATTGAACTCCTGGTCGTTGAGGGCGTAGTGCTTCACGGTGGCAATGACGCCCTGGGACTGCACACCCTCAATAAACGGCACCACCAGCGCGGAGTTGAGGAAGGGATCTTCGGAAAGGTACTCGAAGTTGCGGCCGGAGAGTGGCGAGCGGGCGATGTTGACGCCGGGACCGAGCAGGAAGTTGACGTTGCGGGCGCGGGCGTCGCGGCCCAGGGCTTCGCCGAGCTTGCGGGCGAGATCGGTGTCCCAACTGGCGGCGAGTGCCGAGCCGCCCGCATACGCGGTGGTCGGGCCCCAGGTGCGCACGCCCACCGAGGCATCGGACATCTTGAAGCGCGGCAAGCCGATGGCCGGCATGGGCCGCGTGAACATGTTGTCGATGCCGCCGAGCAACTCGATCTTCTGCTCCAATGTGAGCTTGGAGAGCAGAGCGTGGGCCTGGGCCGAGAGGTCGGGCGAGTCCGGCACAGGCGCCTGGGCGCGAAGCTCGAGGCAAAGCGGTGAAATCGATGCGAAAACCAGGGCAAGAATCGAATAAACAGGGAGCAGAAAGCGATTTTTCATAGCGCACCCACGTTAGCGCATCGGGCCATTCTGCGTACAGGGCGTTGCCGAAAGGACTGTGCGACGGGCCACGCGGACGACCGGGGCCCGGAACGAGCCTCGGGAGAAACCCGCATGAGCCCCGGAAATCCCAGGGGGAGACGGACGGCGAGCGTCACTTGCACGGCCAGCCTTGCGGGCGTGGAGATTGCAATCAGGGTGCTGTGCGGCCTTTTTCTCGCGGAATCAATCTCTTAGAAGATGTGACAAAAATCACAGGGGGGGGTGAATGGGGTCACTGCCCCCGGCATTTTGGAGGCGCACACTCAGAATCCTAAAGGTACGTTTGACGTCGGCTGCGGCCGGGAGACGGGCATGGGCTTTGAAAAGGGCTTGAAGACCATTGTGGTCGCAACGGACCTGAAGGGTCAGGCCGAAGCGGCCCTCGAGTATGCGCGCAAGCTGGCGGCCAACTACGGGGCGCGGATTGTGCTCGCCCATGGGCTCGATCCGATGGAGTATGCCGCGATCGATGCGGTTCCCGGCAGCGTGTTGAGCCAGATGACGGAAGCGGCGCGCAAGGTTCTGGACCAGAAGTGCGGCAGGGCGCCGTGGCGGAGATGCTGGTGGATGTGGCCCGGCAATACGGGGCTGGGTTGATCGTGATTGGCACCAAGGGGATGGAAGGCGCCGGCCCGGTGGTGGTGGGGGCCATCGCCGAGCGCCTGGTGCGGCTGGCGCCGTGCCCAGTGCTGGCGGTGGCGGCCGACTGGAATGCAGGCCCGCACCGGCCAACTCCGGGCGGACCGGTGCTGCTGGCCGTGGAACGGAACGAGGCGGCAGCAGAGGCGGCGGCGACCGCCTACTCCCTGGCCGAGACCTTCGAGCGCCCGCTGCTCATGTTGCATGTGCGCACGGCTGCCGAAGCGGGTGCCGGAATGGATCCCTGCGCCGCAGTGCCGGAGGAGTTCGGCGTTTCGCTGCGCGGCAAAGCGCCGGTGCGATGCCTGGTGAAGGACGGCCATCCGGCCGCTGCCGTTGCGGAAGCCATCGCGGAGAACCATCCTTGCGTCCTTGTGGCGGGGGTCAAACGGGCCAGTGGAACTCCGGGGCCCCATGGCACGGCCTTTGCACTGCTTTCTGCATCGCGCGTGCCGGTGCTTTGCGTTCCGCCCGTCTACGTGGACCGGGAAGTTGCGCTTCCCGTGGGAGTTTTGTAGCGGGCGCAATGGGCCGCGGCAGGCGGCACACATCGGGCCAGGAAATGGGCCCCAGGGAAAATGGGCGGGGGAAAGGAGATACCGTACCGTTTTGTCCAGCAGACTGCAACCGCGAACACCAGGCAATGGAGTCAATGCATGAACCGAGCGAGGCTCGGTGGGCAGCAAGTCTCGCTGCGCGCCTCCAAGATCGGCGCGAAAGGGATCGGCGTGAAAGGGAGATGCACAACGGCAACCCAGGGAAAGTGGGAGCAGGCAGCAGCGGGCTTGAGGGCCCGGCATACGGCAAGCAAGATGGCGAACAAACGGCTGGAAGAGCGAATTGAATGTTTGGCCGCGGCCGCGGCTCATCCGCTGGCCGAGCTGCTGGAGTGTCCCGATGAGGCGGGACAGTTGCTTACCGGCGCTTCGCGATGCATCGATGTCGATGCCGGAGAGGTGGTTTTTCGCCAGAACGGAAGCTGCAAAGGGCTCTACGTGGTGGTTTCGGGCGATTTTGTCCGCAAGGCGGAACGGTTCCAGATGCGCGTCACGCTGGGATCGGCGCGCCCAGGGGACCTGGTGGAGCTGGCCGGCGCGTTGGGCGACGGAAATCATACCTACACCTTGACCGCAGTGACGCCGGGATCGGTGCTCATGCTGCCCATCGACGCCCTGCGGCATGCCTTTGAGAGCCATCCGCCGCTGCGCATGAGGCTGTTGGAGGAGTTGGCGCGCGAGGTTTCCCGCGCCTACATTACCTGCTGCATGACGCGCGTGACGCCGGCGCGGCGCCATGCCAGTGGAGCGGCCCTGGCGTAGTGCCGGGTTCGCATTCCGCTTAGAGAGAGTTCCCGATTGAGGCCCCAGGGGGCGAAATGCCCATCCTGCAGGATGGGATATGCGCTATACTTTTCTTAGCGTTTAGCCCCGCGCCACTGGTATGGTCACAATCCATTCCCATCACCCTCCGGAAGATTGCCAGAACTGCGAGCACCGCCATTTGCGGATGTTCTGTAATCTGACGCCCGAGGCTCTTTCGGATTACGACCAAATTGGCATCATGATGAGCCACGCCCGCGGCGCCAAGCTGTTTTCCGAAGGCGATCCGGCGCGCAACGTCTTTGTCATCTGTTTTGGACAGGTCAAGATCTCCTCGACTTCGCGGGACGGCAAGACCATGATCCTGAAGATCGCCGGCCCCGGCGACGTGATGGGACTGAGCGCGGTGCTGGCCAATGTTCCCCACGAGGTGACCGCCGAGGCCATCGAACCCTGCCAGGTAAAAACGGTACGCAAACAGGAGTTCATCGAGTTCCTGGGCCGGCACGGCATCGCTTCGATGCACGCGGCGCAGTCGCTCTCTGGCGAATATATGACGGTCTTTCACGACGCCAAGCGGCTGGCGCTTTCCGGTTCGGCGGCAGGCCGTCTGGCGCGGTTGCTCCTCGATTGGGGGCGCGGGACGGCCAACGGCAAGCCCGAGCTCCGCTTCACCATGGCGCTGACGCACGAAGAGATCGCCAACATGGCGGGCACCTCGCGCGAAACCGTCACCCGGCTGCTCAACCAGTTCCGCCGCGACCAGTGGATCACCATCAAAGGCACCAGCCTGACGATCGTGAAACCGGATCAGTTGGAAAAGCTCACAGCGTAGAACGCCATTCCTTTCTATGTCCACTTACTTTTGAGAACGATACGGCATGAGCTATTTCACGATCATCTATCGATTCTTGTGCATGAACTGCAAGCACATCAACGCCGGAAAAAGGGTCATCGAAGCGGAAAGTGCTGAGCTTGCTTCTCATTCGCTGGCGAACATCGAATTGCCCTGTCCTGTCTGCCATCAAACCGTCAGGATCGAAGCTGAAGCACATACCTGGGTGGTCCCCGCATCGGATCAAGAGTTGTCGGAAGCTGGTCTAGGTCCGGCTGTTCCTCGCACATGAACCTTTTCGATGCCGGTGTACAACGGAGGCCTTCCGTCAATCAGCTTCGAGAATTTCGCCATTTCCAGTTGGTTATATCCTCTCTGTGCGATTTGGAATAGTTCTTGCCGCCATTTTCTGTCCTCTGCCGTCTCCTCGGTGACCGTCAATGGACCAAAGCCGACACCAATACGAGCACCAAGGAAGAGCTTAGGATATGGAAATCCCCTGAATTCCTGGTCTGTCAACGTCAGCCGTAGAACCAATTCGGCGGTTTCTCGCAGATACTTCTCTCTTAGCTGAGCAACATTTTCCTTGAATTGCTCAAGCACCTCCGGGAACTGCGAGGGAGGAATGCTGCTGTCAATTGCAGACAAGAATAGGCTGTCGGTGAATTTCAAGAAGTTCGCGACCCGCTCTTCGCCGCTCTTTACATACTCCTGCACCTCCCGCCATGCACCATTGTTTGTGACGAGAACGACGCTCGTTTCCCCTCCTACGCCGTCGGCGTATATCTTCGCCTGCGAAACCAGGTAAATCGCGAGCATGACAGCTTGCTGCATCGGAAGATTTTCCCGATGCATGCGTTTGAACAGCGTATCTACAGCGGGAGTTGCATAACCCACGCTATCCCGCACCTTGTTATCCGGTTTCAGCCTCCTTCCCTGAATCCGGAAGATGCAAAAATCATCGTTCGGGGGTTTCGCGGCGATCAGAAACATCGGCGAGCGGTCTGGTTTCTTCACAGCGAGCCACGGAAGATCGAGGTTGTAAACGATCTCGATTGATTCCCTTAACATCGCCCGCAAATCGTCCGCTGTAGCAGGTTTCTGCGCCGCTGCTTTCTCTACGACCTCCTGAAGCATTGGATCAATAAGGTCTCCAATGCCCGCGCCACCGATTGCAAGCGGGTAAGACTGACCTTCCACCGTTGCGATTTTCTCAACGTAGTTCTTGTAGTCTCCCCAGGCCTCCTGTGTGTCTGCCGACAAAACGATGCCATTTTGGCATTTGAATGCATTGATGTACGTCATACTGCGATCTCCGGGAGCCGTAGATAATCTCTGAACCATGTTGCGCGACGGCTTATCTACAATTGAACTCAATCGGCACCACCTTATTCAAGTGAATAATCTTGATTGCGATCGTGCCCTTTCGCGACAGTTCAAAGCTGAGCCACAACCCTCCAGTCACGAATCCCGCCGCGTTTGATAGCTTGAGGACATGCCCGAAACTGCTTCCTTGCCTAACGAAATTGCTCTCGATCTCGAATCTCCGGTTACCGAAGTAGTTGCCCTGGCCGTGAGGCCGGGCGCGATGCGTCCACGCGGGCCGTGCTTTAGGTCGACCAGAGAGTAACTGACGGATTGCCGACAACTCTGAACGCAGCCACCCGCTGCTGCGTCTCTAATGCAACGCTGAAGGAGTTAGGATGTGCCTGCCCGCGTGTCCATCGCTGTGACGATTGCCGCTGCACTGATGTTGTCTCAAAGCCCAAGTGCAAATGGCCAATCAAAGCCGGCATTCGATGTTGTTTCGGTGAAGCCAGTGCCGCCGGGTCGTACCGGACGATTTGAGTCAAATTGCGCCAATGGCGGACGATTTGTCAGCTTCGGTGTTCCACTTGCCTGGTCCATAAAATGGGCATACGACCTGAACGACTATCAGGTAAGCAACACCTGGCCTATGTGGCTCAATGCATTCGACACATACGACATCGAGGCCGAAGCAGACAGTCCCGTCACGGAAGCGGACTGTAAAAAGATGGTTCAGACCTTGTTTGAGGAGCGATTCAGGCTGCGCATGCACCCGCAAAACAGAACCGTCTCAGCCTACGCACTGATCCCGGCGAAGAAGGGCCCAAAGCTCTACGGAACTCACGGAGTCACGATCAACGGAGCCCTGAAACAGAGCACGTCTGAGCGCGAAACACCTCCCGGATGGACAATGGCAAGACTTGCCAACTACTTATCGAGCGTTCCTGGTGTGCAATGCCCGGTGGTCGACAGGACCATGCTCAATGGCGTTTATGCATTCACGCTGGACTATGCGATGAAAGACGGCGACGACCGCCCGGACATCTTTACAGCTTTGCGCAAACAGCTTGGACTGAGCCTCAAAGCAACGCGAGAATCGATTCAGATATGGGTCGTCGATCACGTGGAAAAGCCGAGCGCGAACTGACCAGACTTGATCCTAGCCTCAATTGGTGAGTCACCGCCCATCCGGAAGTAGCTCCAAAGCGGAGTCACTTCCGAATCTAAGACCACCCGTCGCAGCCTCGCGCGATGGGCGGGAGGCGATCGAACATCAACCGCGGATCCTTCGGCTGTTTCCTTCAAGAGGATTCACTCAGGATGAGATGCGCAGGTTGGGCAGATCGTCCTCTGCAAGGCGGGAATGAGGAAAAATCACACCGCGCGGCCAGCGGCGGAGGCGGAAGCCCAGGCCCACTGGAGGTTGAAGCCGCCGAGGTGGCCGGTGACGTCGACCACTTCTCCGATGAAATAGAGGCCGGGGGCGGTGCCGCACTCCATCGTCTGTGCGGAGAGTGCGGCGGTGCTGACGCCGCCGGCAGTGACTTCGGCCTTCGCGTAGCCCTCGGTGCCGGTGGGCGTGAAGGCGAAGCTGTGCAGGCGGCGTTCCAGTTCGTCGAGGGCGCGGTTGGTCCAGCCCTGGGGCGCGGCCACTTCAGCCAGCCGGTCGGCGAGCCGGGCAGGCAGATGCATGCGCAGCGCCGCTTTGAGCGAGGCGAGATCGCGGCGGGCGTGGGGCGTGCGCAGGGGCGCGAGCAGTTGGCGGTCCGGCGCCCAGTCGATGTGGATGGGTTCCGGCGGCTTCCAATAGGACGAGATCTGCAAGATCGCCGGGCCGCTGAGGCCGCGATGGGTGAAGAGCATCCCCTCGCGAAAGCTGTGCCCGCCCGCGGTGGCGAGGACCGGCGCGGAGATACCGGCGAGATCGGCAAAATGCGCGTGCTCCGCGCCGGAGAGGGTGAGCGGAACCAGCGCGGGGCGGCACGGCTCGATGGGGATGCCGAACTGGCGGGCAAGCGCGTAGCCGAAAGCGGTGGCGCCGATTTTGAGAATCGACAGCCCGCCGGTGGCGACCATGAGAGCGGGCGCCGTGTAGACGGCGTTGCCGGCGGCGACGGTGAACGCGCCGGAGGAATCGCTGCGGCGCACTTCGTGGATGGTGGTGGAGACGAGCACGCGCACGCCGGCCTCCGTGCACTCGCGCATGAGCATGTCGACGATCTGTTGTGCGGAGCCATCGCAAAAGAGTTGGCCCAGCGTCTTCTCGTGCCAGGCGATGCCGTGGCGCTCGACGAGATGGATGAAGTCTGCAGGCGTGTAGCGGGCCAGGGCCGACTTGGCGAAGTGGGGATTGGCGGAGAGGAAGTTGTCGGGCCGGGTGCGCAGGTTCGTAAAGTTGCAACGGCCGCCGCCGGAGATCAGGATCTTTTTGCCGGGTTGGTTCGCGCGCTCGAGCACCGCAACGCAACGGCCGCGGCGGCCGGCTTCCATGGCGGCCATCAGGCCCGCAGCGCCAGCGCCGAGAATGAGAACGTCGAAACGGTGTGGATGCACGATGCTGATGTCAATTAGAGCATCCCTCGGGGCGATATCCGCATTCCCTTGGGACAACAGCCCACATCGATTCTTGCGACGTTTCGGCACGACTAAACATGGTTCGTCGCAAAGCTCCTGCAAGTTGGCGACGCTGGGGCAGAATGAGTCACAACCCTCCATCCGAAAATCCCGCCGTGTTTGATAGCTTGAGGACATGCGCGAAACTTCTTCCCTGCCCAACGAATCTGCTCTCGATCTTGAATCCCTGGTTGCCGACGTAGTTGCCCTGGCCGTGAAGGCCGGCGCGACGGACGCCGAGGCCGTGGCCCGCGAGGGCGACGAGTTCAGCGTGAACGTACGCATGGGCGAGGTGGAAACACTGAAAGAATCGGGCTCGCGCGGGCTGGGACTGCGCGTCTTTCTGGGCCTGCCCGCCGCGGCGGGCCAGCGGTCGGGATCGGCCTCGACCAGCGACCTGACCGCGGAAGGCATTCGGCAGTTAGTCGACGGCGCTCTGGCGCTCGCCCGCGTCACGGAGGAGGACCCGTTCGCCGGCCTGCCGGAGACGGGCGAGTTTGGCGCGGTCGAGGACGATCTGCACCTTTACTTCGACAATGTGTACTCGCTCGCGAATGCGGAGCGGATCGAGTGGGCGCGGCGGGCCGAGGCCGCGGCGCTCAAGGCCGACCCGCGCATTACGAATTCCGACGGCGGCAGCTTCGACGCTGCGACGGGGCGCAAGGCGCTGGCCAACTCGCGCGGCTTCGTGGGCAGCTATCGCACCAGCTACGCGGGGGTGGCGGCAGCGCCGCTGGCCAAAGACGCCGACGGCAAGATGCAGCGCGACGGCTGGTGGTCGAGCGCGCGGTCGTTCGCACATCTCGAATCTCCTGAGGCTGTTGGTGCAGAAGCCGCCAGGCGCGCGTTACGGCGGCTCGGCGCTCGGCGCGTGGCCACGCAGCGCGTTCCCATCGTCTTTGCGCCAGAGACCGCGCGCACCCTGATTGGCTCGGTCTTTGAAGCCGCATCGGGCGACGCCATCTGGCGCGGCGCGTCGTTTCTGGCCGGAAGGCTGGGCGAAACCATCGCCGCGCCCAGCCTGACCATTGTGGACGACAACATCATGCTGCTCGCCAGCGGCGTGGGCGGATTCGGGACCTCGCCCTTCGACGACGAGGGTCTGCCCTCGCAGCGCACCGTCATTGTCGAGAATGGCGTCCTGTGCAACTACTTACTGAACACCTACACCGCGCGCAAGCTGGGCCTGAAGTCCACGCACAACGCCGCGCGCGGACTGGCAGGCGCGCCCGGAGTCGGCTGCGGCAATCTCTTCCTCGCGCCGGGAACGCTTTCGGCGGAAGAAATCATCGGCCAGGTGAAGGCGGGGCTCTTCGTTACGGGCCTGATGGGATTCGGCACCAATACGGTCACGGGCGATTACTCGCGCGGGGCCACCGGTCTGTGGATCGAGAACGGCCAACTGACCCATGCCGTGGAAGAAGTCACGATCGCCGGAAACCTGGCCGAGATGCTGCGCAACGTGACGGCCATCGGCAACGATCTGGAGTTTCGCGGGTCCGTAGCCTCGCCCACGTTGCGCATCGACGGCATGACGATTGCGGGGGCGTGAAGACGGCGGGCGCTTCCCGGTTTCCCAGGTCCCAAAATCGAGACCTGGGGCACCCCTGGACCGTGCGAGGACGAGCGGCCAGAGGCCTAAGCCGCGCGCAGCGTGAGCAGGGAGATCTCCGGCGGGCAGTTGAGCCGGAAGGGAACGCCGACAGTTCCGATGCCGCGATTGACGTGGAGCTGCAATCGACCCAGGCGGAACCACCCCGCGACATATTTCTGGCCCATCGTGGGAAGGGACAGTGGACCGATCCAAGGCAGGCGAATCTGGCCGCCGTGCGTGTGACCGCAGAGCATGAGCGCGACTGAAGGGCCGGAGGGGTGAAGAAGCAGACGATCCGCGTAGTCGGGCGCGTGGCACATAAGAACAATCGGCTCGTGCGGCAGGTTGCGGATCGATTCCGGAACGGCAACGTCAGGAAGCGGCGCGCCCTGCAACGGATCGTCAAGCCCCGCGAGCCAGATTCTCCCCGTCGCGCGCTCCAGCGGCGCGTGGGAGTTCCTGAGCATTGTGATGCCGTGCGCGGCAAGCGCCTCAGAGACCTGTTTCGCATCGATCATGAGGTCGTGGTTGCCCAACGCCGCGTAGCGCTGACGGCAGGTGAGTCCGTCGAGAATTCCGGCGCATTGCCACGCGGCGCCGATGGCGAATTCCTTCGGCGCAATCTCGCTGGTGACAAAGTCGCCGGTGATGACCACCGCATCGGGGTTGAGGCGATTGATGCGGTCTACGACATCGCGGATAAAGAAAGGCTCCGTGAACTCATCCATGTGAATGTCGCTGATCTGCGCGATGCGAAAGCCGTCAAAGGCCTCGGGGAGTCCGGCAAGGAAGACCTCGCTCGGCGAGACGTCGATCCAATGCCGCGCGACTTCGCCCGAATAGAGGGCGAGGCCGCCCGCGGCGCACGCGCCTGCAGCAAGGAAGTGGCGCCGCGAGATAGAGAGCTTGGAGGAAAAACCCAGCAATTTCCTATTCTATCTCGTCTATTATCCACTTGGTTGCGATCTGGCTGGGAGCGGATTTGGCTGATGGAGAGGATGCTGGCAGAGTCACGCCCGGCTGGCGCTGCCCAGGCGGCAGCAGTTGCGCCCCGCGGATTTGGCGGCATAAAGCGCGCCGTCTACCTCGCATAAGATTTCTTCGAGGGGCAGTGTATCGGAAGGATGGCTGACAGAAACGCCCAAGCTCATGGTGATGGGGATGGGTCCCTGCGTTGTGCGGATGGGGGAGCCTCCGATGGCTTTGCGAATCTCCTCGACTCGATCCACCGCCTTTTCCACTGCGCAGTTGTTCAGAACCATGAGGAACTCCTCGCCGCCGTAGCGTCCGACAAGGTCGTAGGAGCGGACCGATCCGAGCATCCGCCGCGCAACCTCGCGAAGCACTTCGTCGCCTACGATGTGCCCATAGGTGTCGTTGACCAGCTTGAAGTGGTCAAGGTCGCCGAACACGATGCTAATGGAATGTTTATTGCGCTGCTTGCGGTTCAACTCTCCGGCCAGCAGTTCGAGAATTGTCCCACGATTGAGAAGTGATGTGAGCGAGTCGTGGGTAGCTTTATAGCGCATATCCTCGCGCGCCTCAAGCAGGTTGTCTTCGAGTTCGAGAATGCGCATGCCAGTATGCAAACGGGCTTTCAGTTCTCCGGGATCGAAGGGTTTGATGAGGTATTCGTCGGCGCCGGACTCCAGGCCTTCTACGATGTCCTCTTTGGAGCTTTTTGAGGTGAGAAGCACGAGATAGACATGCCTCTGGCTGCGCTTCCGGCGTACCGTGCGACAGACGGCTGGCCCATCGAGTTGGGGCATGACCCAGTCAAGGAGCGCGAGGCGCGGACCATCCGGACGGCACAGTTCCTCTGCCGCCTTACGTCCATCGCTGACAGCGGTGACTTCGTATCCTGCGCGCTCGAGAGTTTTCTGTAGCATACGGAGCGAGACCGCTTCGTCATCGGCGATCAAGATCTTCATGGTTCCCCACCCGCCACGAATCTATCCACAGCCGCCAGTACCCCTGTTTCTTCCCCGTCGAAGGCAGCCAATGCCTGCTGGATTTCGCGCTCATCTCCGGCGCGTGCCGCCGCCTCGACATTGGCGGCTAGCGCGGCCCCATGTTTGATCGACAGGTTGGCCAGCATTCCTTTCAGCGCGTGCGCAGCCTTCTCCACCTGGCGCGGATCGCCAGCGTGGACCGCGTTGTGCAGGGCATCCCGGAGCCTCGGAAAATCATCCTGGAACAGCGCGAGCAACTCCGTCAGCAGCTCGCTGTCATTGTCGACACGAGCCAGCAGCTCAGGCATATCCACGTATTGTTCGATCGATGCGTGCTCTGAGTTCGTCATGTCCGCACCGCGTTCGTTGCTACGGCTGAAGGGGGTCCGAGGAAACGTGAGCTTCAGCTCGTTTCGACTTATAGGTCAGGAGCAAGGCATCCAACTCCTCGGGGCGAATCGGCTTGGGGAGGTAGCCGTCCATGCCCGCCGCCAAACACCGATCCTGGTCGCCTTTCACAGCATACGCAGTGAGCGCCACAATGGGCTGGTGGACTCCCGTTTCTTTCTCGCGCTCGCGAATCAGCGTGGTGGCCGCAATTCCGTCGAGCAACGGCATCTGCACATCCATCAGCACCAAGTCGTAGCTGGAGCGCTCAAGCAATTCGACAGCCTCCCGGCCATTACTTGCCACCGTGACCCTATGTCCACGTTTCTGAAGCATTCGTGTGGCCAGGCGCTGGTTGACCGCATTGTCTTCCGCCAGCAATATTTCCAGGGCGGTTTCAGGAACAGCAACGCGCCGTTCCACGCCGAGCGTGGGCACTCTCGCTGCATCAGGTTGTGGCCGCCGCCTATCTAACGCGCGGACGATGGCATCGCGTAGTTCATGCTGGCGAACCGGTTTGGTGAGGGATGCAGAGATGCCAAGTTCCTGACGTCGCGCCATATCTCCACCACGGCCGGTGGAACTCAGCATCATGACGGTGGCTGCGGCCAGGTCCGGCGCGTCTCGAATCTTTTCCACCAAGGTGAGCCCGTCCATGTTGGGCATATGCATATCGGTCAGTATCAATCGATAAGGATTGCCCGACGCGTGTGCGGAGCTGAGTTCCGCGAGCGCATTCAGTCCACTCTCCACGCAGACAACTCGCATGCCCCAGCGGGTAAGCAGCCGATCAAGGATGCGGCGGTTGGTCTGATTGTCGTCTACCACGAGCACACGGGCGCCGCGCAGCATCCCTTCAGGCAAGCCGACAGACAACGGTAAAGCGAGGGCGCCGCCCATGCCTACGCGGGCCGTGACGTGAAATTCGCTGCCTTTGCCGGGTTCGCTATTCACCCAGATTTTTCCGCCCATCATGGCAACCAGCTGCGAGGTGATGGTGAGGCCAAGCCCCGTTCCGCCGAACTCGCGGGTGGTAGAAGTGTCGGCTTGGGAGAAGGCGTCGAAGATCAGCGCCTGCTTCTCTTTGGGAATCCCGATGCCGGTGTCGGCGACAGTGAAATGGAGGATGCAGTCCCCGTCCTCCTGCCGTTCCACCTCCGCTGTCAACGCCACCTGGCCTTCCGAGGTGAACTTGATGGCGTTGCCCAACAGATTGAAGAGGACTTGGCGCAGGCGCGTGGGGTCGCCACGGATAATCGTAGGCAGCTCCGGATCGATGTCGCAGAGCAGTTCGAGTTCCTTTTCCTCAGCGCGAAGAACAAGCGTCCTCAACGTGGTCTCAATACACTCCCTGGCGTCGAAATCGATCGACTCCAGGTCGATCTTGCCGGCCTCGATTTTGGAAAAGTCGAGGATGTCGTTGATCACGTTGAGTAGAGAGTCGGCGGAAAGTTTTACGGTCTCAAGATATTCGCGCTGCTCGGGATTCAGGTCGGTGTCGAGCGCCAGCTCGGTCATGCCGATGACGCCATTGAGCGGGGTGCGGATTTCGTGGCTCATGTTGGCCAGGAATTCGCTTTTTGCCCGGCTGGCTGCCTCGGCCTGGATGCGCGCCTTGATCGTCTCCGCTTCGCTCTGCTTTTGAGCCGTGATATCGCGGCCGATACCGATAATGCCGATGATGCCGCCATCCTGATCGCGGAAGGGCACTTTCGTAGTCAGGAGCCAGCGGTCTCTCCCTTCTTTGTCCTGCACGCGTTCGGCTTGGCTGACCAGATGCTCTCCGGTGTGCATGACCTTCTGCTCGTCGTTGAGGAAACCTCGAGCCAGCTCCTCGGGATAGAAAGAAAAGTCGTCGAGTCCGAGTAAGGTGCCGTCGGGTGAGCCCGTCATGTAGTTCCGTATCGCCCGGTTGGCCAGCACGAAGCGGCTTTGCGTGTCTTTGATGTAAATCAGGTCGGGCAGGCTATCGATCACCATGCGTAGCATGCGGAGTTCCGTTTGGTTCGTGCTTCGCTCCTCGCGCCGGGCTTGCGCTATGATCGCATCGCGGCGGAAGAGAACATATCCGGGCCACGCGAAAAGTACAAGCACAGCTAGGGCAATGAGCGCGGACGGGCCGGCCGCGAGCTGAACGAACACAAGCTGTTTTAGCAGGAAATAAGCCGCGAAGACGGTTGCTACCAGAATTGCTGCCCCTATGAGAATCCGCTTCACCTCCGCGCCCGAGCCCGGTTCTGCCTTCCCCTGGCGCACGGAGTCTTTCTCGCTTTGCATCGGAGCAACGCCCCCATCGTTCGGTCCATGGCTTCGGCACGACGAAAATACAGAATTCCTTACAACATCTGCATGCGGGAATAGTAGCAGCAAATCGTACGGATGGGACCGAATGAATTCGAACCTTTTCGCAGGCACCTCAAAGATTACCTATTGAAATGTCGGCGACAGCGATCCGTGTGACCTCCCCGAACGAATGGGCATTACTTTCGTGTAGTTTCGGGGAGATGTGCGCGGTCAGCCCACTGCTATCCGCTCCTGCACGAAACCGAGCGGCGGCATCAGGCGGGGACGGCGGCAAAGTATTCGGCCACTTCAAGCCAATTATTCACGCGGACGAAGCCGGTGGCCATGAGATTGTGCGGCGCGGAGTAGAGCAATCCCTGACCCTCGAAGCGCAGCAGGTTTCTGGGCTGGTCGTCGATGAGGAAATCGGCGCGTAGGATCGACTTGTTGCCGCAGAAGACGTAGTGCGAAGGCGGGATGAAGGGAAAGTGGCGCTGCAACCAGCGGTACTTCGGACCGAGCGAGTTGGGCACCGCCATGGCCTGCGTGGCGATGAAGATTTCGAATCGCTGCGAGAGCTCTTTGAGCACCGGCTGCGCGCCGGGCAACACGTCGAGGACCTCGAAAAAGTCTTCGGCGTCGAGGAATGCGCGGAGCTGCCCCTGCCGGTCGACGGGCGCAATCTCCCAAAGGCCTTTGCCGGCGAGATCTTCCGGCGTGACCTCCTCGTCGAAGGCCTGGTTGTAGCGACGGATGTGCTCGGCGAGGGTGTCAGCCATCACCTCGTCCATGTCGACACAGATGCGCTGCACGGGGGCTCCTCAAAAACAGGTTTCAGGGGTCAGGTTTCAGGTGTCAGTCCGTTCGTGCGCTTCGCGGCGGACTGAGCTCCTCAGGAAAAGGGTAGCAGGACGGTTGCGCCCAATGACAGCTCGAAGGGCCAGACGCGCTCGGCCGTTCCGCTGCAACTCGCCTCGCGTGGTGAACAAGGCAGTGGGTGAGCATGGACGCGCCAGAGCCGCAGACGCTTACGCGCCGGCCGGGTGGGATTTGCGCGGGGCGCGGCCGGCGCCGGCTTCGTTAGAATGTCCCGCCGGGGTGCTGCCGGATGTTCTGCGCCAGGACCACGGGCAGAGCCATGGCAGGGTCAAGCATTCCATTGTCGTCCTCGAAGATCCAGCCGCTGACGGAGACGACGTCGTTGTCAGCCAGCCCCGAGAAACTATTCGGGGTGAGGCCTTCATACGTCGTTTGCGAAGTGGTTTCCACTGGTCTTTGCACTAACGCCACGAGATCCGGGCAGGCGCTGACACCGGGAGAAGATATACATGCCGGGTATGAGGCGTAGGTCAGGGTAAACTCCGGCGCGCTGATGGCCGAGACAGTGCCCGTCAACTGGCTGGGCTCCAGTTGCACGCTGTTGGTCGAGAAGGTACAGCTCGGAGGAGGTCCGGGAACCAGGTTAGTGGACACGCACGACCATGTTCCGGGGTCCACCTCCACCTGAAGCTCCTGGCCCCACGTCAGGTTTTCAGAACTCGTGAAGATCAATCCCGAGGGGATGGTAAAACCGTTGGCGTCCACGGCAAACGCGGCGCCGCTATCCAGGGTGACGGTAGCCACAGCTCCGAGCGGCACGGCGCTGGAGCTGGGAAACGCGCCATGCAGGAGCAGCTTGATCCCTCCGGCGCTATAGCCAATCACCGTGCCATCTACAAGCTGCTGATTTGCGGACTGGTTCAAGAGCAGGATGACCTTTGCGGCCAGGAGATCCCCATTGCTTTCGACGCTCGCGACCTGCACCCACACCGTGTCGCCGGGGCTGAGGCATGCAATGAATCCGGGGCTGGGGCATGGCAGCGCGGGCGCAACGAAGGTATTGCTGTCGATGTCGACGGTGAAGGTCTGGCCCGCGGGAGTTGCAAAGGTGAATTGGTCCTGGCTGGTATTCACCGTTCCGACGGTCCCGGTGAGAAAGCCGAAGGGAGGAGCAGCCGTTGCAGCGGCTGAGGGCAACTGCGATACGGTGACGCCGTTCGTGACGCCGAGATTTACCGAAAGATCGGACTGAATGACGGTGTTCAGATGAAAATCGATCAGCAAGCCAAGCGGAGTGCCGCTTGAAACCGTGAGCGGGAACGGAGCGGAAGTGAACGCGACCGTTGCTGAATTGCCGAGGGCAGGCGTGAGGGTGCAGATGGAGCCCACCGCGCAGGAACTGCCCAAAGCCGTGTCGGATGAATTAAAGATGACAAGCTGGGGATTGGCGAAGGTGAGGCTCAGGCTGCTGTAGGTTCCGGCCGGCACGTTCTCGTTGGCCAAAAACGCTGAAAGCGCCTGGAGCTGAGTCACGTCGATCTGGACCGGGTTCTGGATGAGTGAGACCGAAGACGTGGAACTTGAGCCGGCGGCGGGCGTGAGCGTGGCGCTCGTGAGGCTGACCTGGAAAAACAGAACTGAGACTCCGGAAGGCGGATCGTCGGTCATGGTGAGCGAAACTGGAGCCGAACCAGCAGGCGGCGGCAAAGCGACGGAATGGTAGGGAGTTGAACCGCAACTGACCAACACACTCAACAGCGCGGAGCAGAGAAGGGCGAATGAAAGACGCTTACGCATGGGGGCCTCCTGAGGGCCTGCTCACACTATTGGGGTGGACGGCGTTGCGAGCGAAAATTCGGCCAGACGAGGCGACGGCCGAAGGCTGTGGCAGGCCCCACCGTCGAGGCCGGCAACGAAGTATGGCCGAATTTGCGCCGCAACCCGAAGGGACGGGGCCAGTTTTCCCGATTTCGTTGTCGCTCGTCGCTCCAGTGATCGACCACAGCGCGCTCCTCGCTCCTAGAACTCGGAAAAACTGGCTCCCGTCGCCACCATCCCAATAGTGTGAGCAGGCCCTAACGATGTGGAATGGCTTTGCGAAGGTGATCTGACTCACAATCGCCGAGCCTTCCGCGAAGGCGTGAGGAACGCTTGCCGGCCCCGCCCAATTCTGAATCGCCCCGGAATGCGGCTCTCGCGGATTGCGTGAGGCGTCGGCGAACGGATTCCTGTGGCTATCGGCTGCAAGATTAGACTCGCCGGAGCGGAGAGAGTTGACTTCCGCACCCAAAAAAATGACCGGGCCTACGCGCCGGCCTGGTGGGATTTGCGCGGGGCGCGGCCCGTGCCCGGAGGCACTTCGGGTTGCGGCGCTTTGGGCGCGGGAGCCAAGGCCGGATCCCAATAAAGAAGCCGGCTGCAACTGTCGCAGGTAAGCAGCTCGCCCTCGCGGAGCTGGTTCCAGACTTGCGGTCGCACGCCCATGCGGCAGCCGGTGCACTGCTGGTTTTCCGCGCGGGCGATGCCGGTGCCGCGGGAGGCGGCAATGCGGTCGAAGCGGGCGAGCCACTCGGGATCGAGGGCCGTACGGACGGCTTCGCGCGCGGCATCGAGCGCGGCAAGCTCTTGAGCGAGCTCCTGCTGGCGCGCGGCCACGCGGGCGCGGACGCCTTCGAGCTCGGCGGCAAGCAGCTCCACTTGAGCGCGGGCCTGGGCCATCGCGGCCTCCTGCGTCTCCGTGCGCTCCAGGCTTGCGTATTCGTCGTTCTCCAGGCGCTCGGCTTCCGTCGTTTCGAACTTGATCTCGTGCTCGACGGCCGCGGCCTGAGTGGGTGTGGTCACAGAGTCGAGTTGCGCGCGGAACTTGGCGGCCTTCTGGCGGTGCCCGTCGATCTCCCGCTCCAGGCGCGTGCGCAGCGTCTCTTCGCGGCTGAGCGCGGCCGAGACCTCGGCGGATTGGCGCTCGGCGGCGGCGAGCCGCGCCTGCGACTGGGCAATCTCCGCGGGCAGGGCGCGCAGCTCCTTGTTGAGCCGGGCGCGGTCGAGATCGATGGATTGGAGCTTGACGAGGTTCTCAACAATCGCTTGCATCGGTGACTTGAAGTCTAAAGCACAGAGAGACAGGGAACAAGGGAACAAGGGACCGAGGGAACAAGGGACCAGGAATGCAGGGACGTAGGGCCTGGGGACTAAGGGACTGAGGGACTGAGGAATCGCCAACTCCGCTAACCCCGCTAGCTCCGCTCGTCTCTTCGCAACAATGCGCGTCCAACACAGCAGGAGTTAATCCCTCAGCGGTGAGTAAGCCTGCGAGAATGGATGCAGGCGAAGGTGGGCCGTGGCGGCGAAGCGGGCGGGATTCTGGCGCAGGCAACGGGCTCTCAAGTGGGCTCTGATCGTGCTGTCGCTGGTGCTGGTTGCGCTGGGCTTGGGCGTTTCGATCGTGCTTCACAAGGCCGAGCCCATCCTGCGCGCCGCGATTGTGAAGCAGCTTGAGGAGCACTTCCACGCACGCGTGGAGCTGGACAGCTTTCATGTGTCCCTCGTGAATGGGCTGTGGGCCGAGGGCAAAGGATTGCGCATCTGGCCGCCCGCGCAGGTCGAGGGCGTGACGGTTCCGGGATCGAACGCGGCGAGCGCGCGGGAGCCGCCGATCCGGCCCCTTATCCAGCCCCTCATCCAAATCGACGAGTTCCGCTTTCACGCGCCGCTGCGTTTGAAGCCGGGCGAACCGATCAGGATTTCCGTGGTGGAGCTGAAGGGGCTCGTCGTGGACGTGCCCCCCAAGTCGCACTTTGCTTATGGTGCGACGGCCGCGCGCGCGGAAGTGCATGGCTCCCCGCTCTTGCGCTTCGCAGTGGACAGCATCCAATGCAAAGTCGCGCGCCTGACCATTGAAACCGACAAGCCGGGAAAACTACCGCTGGAGTTCGCGATTGCCCACCTCAAGCTGGCCAACGCGCGCGCGGGCGGGACCATGCAGTTCGACGCGGAGCTGACCAACCCCAAGCCTCCGGGCACGATTTTGACGGCGGGTAACCTGGGACCGTGGGTGGTGGACGATCCGGGCGAGACGCCGCTCAACGGAAGTTACCGGTTTGAAC
>Ga0326727_10010619_pt1 | contig 21852 bp, 19 predicted proteins | sample MB2enrmetagenome_FD_207643 | JGI IMG/M metagenome (GOLD analysis project Ga0326727, IMG submission 207643) | Lab enriched peat soil microbial communities from McLean, Ithaca, NY, United States - MB29MY | ecosystem: Environmental > Terrestrial > Soil > Wetlands > Peat | place: USA: New York...
CTCGACTGGACGCGCCCCGGCGAGCAGGCGATCGAGGAGTACAAGAAGGGCGATCACGTCCGCGCCAAGGTTCTCGACGTCGACATCGAGAAGGAGCGCATCGCGCTCGGCGTCAAGCAGCTCGCCACCGATCCCTTCGCGGTCAAGAAGGCGAGCGAAGAGGGCGGCGAAGGCGAGTTGCGCAAGGGCTCGGTGGTCACCTGCGAGGTGATCGAGGTCAAGGAAGGCGGCATCGAAGTGAAGATAGCCGGCGTCGAACTCACCGCGTTCATCAAGCGCAGCGAACTGGCGCGCGACCGCGGCGACCAGCGCCCCGAGCGGTTTTCGGTCGGCGAAAAGGTCGATGCGCGCATCACCCAGTTCGACCGGCGCGCGCACAAGATCGCGGTGTCGATCAAGGCCCTCGAGGTGGCCGAGGAAAAGGAAGCGATCGCGCAATACGGCTCGGCCGACTCTGGCGCTTCGCTCGGCGACATCCTCGGCGCCGCGCTGAAAGCGCGCGACAAGGCGGAAAAGCCCAAGAAGGGCGAGTGAGCGGGCAGGGAACCCCCTTCCCCCCCAAGGCTAGCGGATTCGCACATCCGAATTCGATGTCTTCCAGGCTCGCTGCGCCTGATCCGTGCTCGCCGTCGAGGCCAAGCCCGTTTCACGGGTCGCGCGCCATAGGGCGTTCGGAAGAACGCCCGTCTCTCGACGGGCTATGGCGCGCGAGCCTTGACTGCTGCGCGCGGCTCAGGCTCTCGGTTTCCATGATCTTTGTTGAGCGGGGCGGCCTTGCGGCCGGCTTCGCTCAACAAAGATCATGGAAACAAAAACGCCGCATCGGACCGGCGCGGTCACCTCGAGGCGAACGCGAAGCGTTCGTCCGGGCGAAGCGGCCGAAACGAAGCTTAAGGAGCGGCGAAGCCGCTTGACGGCGACGGGCCGATGTGGCCGCCGGCCGACAAAGACGTGTGAATGTCGTAGGCGAGGGGGGAAGGGCGGCGCGCCGATCCGGCGTTAAGCGGCTAGTCCGGCGCCGGCGTGAACCGCCGCGCGCATGGTCGCGCCCGGGCAGGTCTTCAGGCGTTCGCGCAGATCGCCGACGAGCCAGCGCCCGGCGCTCCCGAGTTCGCGCGCGCGCTCGTGGACGACGGAAATCGGCAACTCGACCGGAACGTGGTCGGCGATGGCGAGCCGCTTCAGGCGCCCTTCGGCGATCGGGGCCTCGACCATGTGGCGCGGCATGTTGCACCAGCCGAAGCCCGCGAGCAGAAACTCCAACCGCGTCGAGAGATCGGCGAAGCGCCAGATGTGCGAGCCGACCACGCCGGCCTGCATGTTCTGGGTCATCGAGGTGCGATCGGTCAGCACCAGTTGCACGTGCCGCTCGAGCGCCTCGCGCGCGATCGGCGCGCGCTCGCGGGCCAGCGGGTGGTCGGCGGCGGCTACCGGGACGAGCGCGATGCGGGTGAGGAACTCGGCGCTGAGATCGCTCGGCGCGCCCATCGGCAGGCTGTAGATCGCCATGCGCGCCGCGCCCTCGCGCAGGCGCTGCTCGGCGCCGCCGAGCGCCTCGGTGAACAGCGTCACGGGCAGTTTGGGGAACTCGCCGCGCAGCGCCTTCAGGCTCGTCATCAACAGCGGCATTGGGAACATCGCGTCGACCGCCAGCGTCAGCTCGGGCTCGACGTCGGCAGCCATGCTCTCGGCGCGCGCGCGCATCGCCTTGGCGCCTTCGAGGATCGCGCGCGCGTCCTTGAGGATCGCCGCGCCCGCCTCGGTCAGCGCCGGCGTTCGCGCCGAGCGGTCGAACAACGCAATTCCCAGCGCCGCCTCCATCGTCTGCACGGCCTGGCTGATCGCCGACTGCACCCGGCCGAGCCGGCGCGCCGCCGCCGAAAAGCTGCCGGCCTCCGCGACCGCCACGAGAACGCGCATTTGGTCGAGCGTCAGGGAATCGTGCATTCATCACCTCAACTGATACATTACACCATAATTTTGCCGATTGCAATGATGGATCGCCATCCTCATCTCTCGGGGGCCACAACCTCTTGCCGAAGGAAACCGCCGATGACGATTCAAACCCCTATCCACAGGCTGCTCGCCGCCGACGCGACGGCGCAAATTTTCACCGAAGCGCGCACCCACAACGCCTTCCTCGACAAGCCGGTTCCGGACGAACTGCTGCGCCGGGCCGTCGATCTGATGAAAATGGCGCCGACCAGCGCCAATCAGTCGCCGCTGCGGATCGTGTTCGCGCGCTCCAGGCACGCCAAGCAGCGGCTCGCGCCGGCGCTTTCGCCCGGCAATCTGGACAAGACGCTCGCCGCGCCGGCAGTCGCGATCACCGGCTACGACCTGAAATTCTACGAGCATTTGCCGTTCTTGTTCCCGCACGCCGACGCCAAGGCGTGGTTTTCCGGCAACGCCGAATTCGCCGCGCACAGCGCGTTCCAGAACGGCACGTTGCAGGTCGCCTATCTCATCCTGGCGCTGCGCGCCGTCGGCCTCGACACCGGCCCGATGACCGGGTTCGACAACGCCAAGGTCGACGCGGAATTCTTCGCCGGGACCGAAGTCAAGTCGAACGTGCTCATCAACATCGGCTACGGCGACGCCTCCAAACTGTTCCCGCGCAGCCCGCGCTTCTCCTTCGACCAGATCGCGAAAATCGTGTGACCGCCGTCATGGCCGTCCACGGACTTGATCCGGGGATTGTCTCGCCCAGCCATGCGGCAAAACGCCGCGCCGGCCTCCGGAAGGCGCTGGAAACACTCGGCGATTTCTTCAGCCGGGCGGCAGTTCGACCGCTTGGACGGCTGGGACGAGCCCGGCCATGGCGAGTCACGGCTTCCGGCGGTTTGTATGATCATCACCCAGGGCCCAGAGCCCGCAGACGATGAGGCCACCCGTGAACATCACCATCATACCCCCGGCTTGGACGCCCTACCTCCAGGCCATCCTGCGCATCATGACCGGGCTTCTGATTCTCGAGCACGGAACCGGCAAGCTGCTGAACTTCCCCGTCATTCCCGGCATCGAACAGATGATGCCGCACGGTTTGCTGCTGTTCACCGGCGCGGTGGAGCTGATCGGCGGCGCTCTTATCGTCGTCGGCTTCCTCACCCGTCCGACGGCCTTCATTCTCTCGGGCTTCATGGCCGCGGCCTATTTCATGGCCCATTTCCCTCAGGGCTTCTTTCCCGTGCTCAATAACGGCGAACTCGCGATCGTCTACTGCTTCGTCTTCCTCTATTTCGCCGCCGCCGGCGCGTCGGTCTGGTCGGTCGACGACGCCTTGGGTTCCTCGTCGGCTCGATCGTCCTCCGGCCACGACTTCGGCCGGAGGGCGCCGGGCGGAGCTTAGCAGGCGCTCGCCGCGCCGACGCGATCCGGCCGGCGAACACGAGCGGCCCTCCGGCGGAACGTCACCGTCCCGCCGGCCAGAAGACGCCGCCGGTCAGCGGCCGCGGCGCTCCGGTCGTCGTCGGCAGCGAAATCGGCAGTCCCTGGCGCGAGCGCAGCGCGAGATAGGCGAAGCCCTGCGCCTCCACCATGTCGCCGTCGTAGCCGATCGCCTCGATCGGCTCGACGCGCGCCGCGAGCCGCTCGGCGAGCGCGCGCATCAGCGTCGCGTTGCGCCGCCCCCCGCCACTGACCAGCCAACGCGACGCCGGAAGCGGAAAATGGCGCGCGGCCGCCGCGGTCGCCTCGACGGTGAAGGCGGCGAGCGTCGCCGCGCCGTCGGCGTCGCTTAAGCGCCGAACCGCGCCGGCGAGGCGGTGAAAGTGATTGCGGTCGAGCGATTTGGGCGGCGGCCGGTCGAAATAGGGGTCGCGCATGAAGCGCGCCGCCAGCGCTTCGTCGGCGCGCCCGGCCGCCGCCAGCGCGCCGCCCTCGTCGTAGCCGACCCCCAGCCGTTCGGCGACGAAATCATCGATCAGCGCATTGGCCGGGCCGGCGTCGAAGGCGATGATCTCGCCGCGAGCGCCGAGATAGGTGACGTTGCCGACGCCGCCCCAATTGAGAACGTTGAGCGGACGCTCCAGCCCCGCGCACATCGCCGCGTGGTAGAGGGGCATGAGCGGCGCGCCCTCGCCGCCGGCGGCGACGTCGGCGGCGCGAAAATCGTTGACCACGCCGATGCCGAGCGCGCCGGCGGCGCGCGCGCCGTCGCCGAGTTGGCGGGTCAATTTTTCGCGCGGCCGATGCAGCACCGTCTGACCGTGCAGCCCGACCAGCGCGACGCTCGCCCGGTCGATCGCGAACCGCGCCAGGAAAGCCTCGATCGCCGCGACGTGCGCGTCGGTGACGGCGCGTTCGAGCTCGGCGAGCGGCCCCGCCGCGCGCGCCGGGTCGGCGACGACTTCGCGCAGCGCGGCGCCGACTTCGGCGGGATAGGGAAACGTCGCGCCGGGGCCCGCCTCGACGCGCGCGCGGCCGTCGCTGCGGATCAGCGCGACGTCGACGCCGTCCATCGAGGTGCCGCTGATCGCGCCGATCGCGGTTGCGAGACCGTTGCGCGTCACGATTCGCTCTGGCGCCCGCCGGGAACCCACAGCGCGTCGCCGCGGCCCTTGTCGTTGGCGTAGCGGGCGGCGACGAACAGGTAGTCCGACAGCCGATTGACGTAGCAAAGCGCCGGCGCGCCGACCGTTTCGCCGGGGATCGCCGCCAGCGCGACGATGCGCCGCTCGGCGCGCCGACAGATCGCGCGCGCCAAGTGCAGCGCCGCGGCGGCGCTCGTTCCGCCGGGCAGAACGAAAGAGCGCAGCGGCTCGAGGTCGGCGTTGAGCGCGTCGATGTCGCGTTGGAGCCGCTCGACCTGGATCGGCGTCACGCGCAGCCGCGCGTCGGCTTGGTCGGGCTTCGGCGGCGCGCAGAGGTCGGCGCCGAGGTCGAAGAGATCGTTCTGCGCGCGCGCCAGCGTCGCGTCGATGGCGGCGAGGCGGGGATCGTCGCGCACGCCCAAGCGCGCCAGGCCGATGGCGCAATTCGCCTCGTCGACCTCGCCGTAGGCGGCGACGCGCGCGTCGAATTTCGGCCGCCGCTCGCCGTCGCCGAGCCCGGTCGCGCCGTCGTCGCCGGTGCGGGTGTAGATCTTGTTCAGGCGCACCATCGCTTCGCTCCTAAGGCGCCAGCGGCGCCAGCATGACGATAATGACGACGACGCCGAGGACCAGCAGTGCGATGCGCCATCGCATCAGCCGCTGCGGCGCGTCGGGCGAACCCTGGCGCAATCGAATGGCGAGTCCGAACGTCAAGACGACGGCGACGACGATGATCGCGATCTTGACGTCGGCGCTGGCGGCGAACGGCATGAGCGGCCTCCGATGCGATCGAGCCATGCGGCTTATAGGCGTCGCCGCGCGCTCGGCCAAGCCGAGCGGGGTTGGCGGCTCAATCGCGCTTCAGCAGCCGTTCGAGATAGTCGCGCTCGTCGCCCGGGCGGTTGGGGTCGGCGAGGCGCCGGCGCAGTTCTTGTAGGACGCGGCGCGCGCGTTCGGCGACGTCGGCGCCGCCGTGGAGCGAGCCTTCCATCGCGCCGCGTCCGTCGCCGCGCTCGCGCCCCAGCGGGTCGCGCCCCTGCCCGAATTCGCCGGGACGCCGGCGGGTCGCCATGTAACCGCCCTGGCCCTCGCCCTGGCCCTGCATCTGTTGTTGCAGGCCCTGCGCCCCCTCGCGCAGCGCCTGCAGCGCGCGGCCCTGCGCGTCGACCGCCCGACCCTTGCCGGTCTCGACCGCGTCGCCTTGGCCGCTCTCGCCCATCTCGTCCGGCTCGCCCTCCTCGCCCGGCGCGCCCTGGCGCGCCTCGCCCTCGCCCTTGAGATCGCGTTCGGCTTCCCCCATGTCGCCTTCGGCCTCGTCGAAGCCTTTTTCGCCCTTCAGCCCGAGGCCCTTCAGCCGCCGCTGCATTTCGGCGAGGCGCTCGCGCAGCGCGCGCTGGCGCTGTTCCAACGTCGGCTCGCCCGCCCGCTCGCCTTCGTTCGCCTCCGGCGCGGCGCGGTCCTTGCCCGCCTCGCGGCGCATGCGTTCGCGCTGCTCGCGGCGGAAGGTGTCGTCGCGCAGCGACTGTTGATCGCGCAGCAGCTTTTCGAGTTCGCCGAGTTGTTTGCGCATTTCGCGCATCGCCGGGTCCGCCTCGGCCTGGCGGGCGCTGCGCATGTTCTCGAACATGTTCTGCAGTTGATCGAGCATCGCCTCGGCGTCCTCGCGCGCGCCGTTGCGCGCCGTGTCCTCGAAGCGGTCGAGCAGGCTTTCGAGGTCTTTTTCCTCCATCGGCTCGGCCTCGGCGTCGGCGTCCGCGTTCGGCGCCTGGCTCGCCAGGTCGCGCATGTAGCGCTCGGCGGCGTCGCGCAATTCCTTGGTCAGCTGGCGAATCTCTTCGTCGCTGGCGCCGCGCTTGAGCGCTTCGCGCAGCCTGTCTTCGGCGGCGCGGAGATCGCGCTGCGCCTGCGAGGCGTCGCCGTCTTCGATTTGCGCCGCCATCGCCCAGAGAAGCTCGGCGACCGCGACGAGTTCCTCGTCGCCGCGCGCCGCCGCGAGGCGCGATTGCACGGCGCGCAGGCCGAGGTAGACGCCGGCCCGCGTGGCGAAAACGTCCGGCGCGATCAGCAGCGCCGCGATCGCCGCGGCGAGGCGCGGGCGATCGTGGTCGGGGTCGAGGATCAGGTCGCGGCGCTGCTCGATGAGCGCGCGCGCGATGGGGTTATGGAAATCGCGCCCCGGCAGGCGAAGCGCGATCGGCGCGCTCGATCCGACCGCGCCCGAGAGGCCGGTCGCCTTCAGCGTCATTGCGACTTCGGCGCCGGCCCAGGGGTGCTCGGAGAAATCGCTGGTGGTCGACGCTTCGCCGACGCCGTTCGCCGTGCTCGGCAGTTGCAACGCCGGCTTCGGCGCTTCGATCAGCGGGCGCGGCGGCGCGCCGGCGCCGTCGCCGCCCGGCTTGGAGAATTCCGCTTCGGCGCCGGCGACGCCGTAGCGATCGGCGAGCGCGTAATGGAGCGTCAGCGAGCCGCTGAAATTGACGCGCGGCGGCTCGAGAAGCGTGATCGTCGGCTTGCCGGCGGGAATCGCGGCGATGGCGAAGGCGGCGAACGGCGAGCCGGTGCGCGACAACGTCAACGCGCCGTCGCCGCTGACGGTCCAGCGGCGCTCGATCGGCTGGCTCGCCGCGCTGGCGGCCTTGTCGCCCGCCAGCGGCGTCAGCGCGCCCTCGACGCGCGCCTCGACCGCGCCCGCCTCGGCGCGCACCACCAGAATCGAGCCTTCCGGCGCGACCAGTTTTTGCGCCGGGCCCGCCTGAGGCGAGACGTCGAGCAGGATCGGCGGCTTGCCGGTGTAGGCGGGCGGATCGATCCAGGCGTCGAGGCGCGCGACCGCCGCCGCGGCCGAGCCGCCGCGCCAGTCGAACGCCGCCGCGACGCGCGCATAGCGCTCGGGGCCGGCGACGATCGCCGCGCCGAGCGCCAGCAGCAGAGCGGCGAAACGCAGCGCGCCGGGGTCGCGCAGCGCCATGCGCGGCGAGGGGAGGGCGGGCGCGATTCGCGCCACCTGCGCGGCGAGGCGGCGCCGGTGGAGGCGCCAGAGCGCGCCGGTGGTCGGGTCGTCGTCGGCCATCGCCAGCCGATCGGCCAGAGAGGCGGCGGGCCGATGCGGCGCGCGCGCGTCGCGGTCGAGACGGGCGAGCGTCTCCTGCCGCGTCGGCCGCTTCAGGCGGGCGAGCGGCGCGAGCGCGGCGAGAAGGAGCGCGGCGAACAGCGCCAGGCCGGCGATGCGGCCCGCGCGCGGCGCGGCGAACCACAGGCCGAACCACGAGGCGGCGAGAAACAGCGCCAGAAGCGCGCCGGCCCAGGCGAGCGGCGGCCAGATTCGCTCGAAGACGAGCGCCGCTTCGGCCCGCCGCGCCAGAGCCTCGATCGCCGCGCCGGCGTGAGCCTGCGCGCCGCCGTGAACCTCGTCTTTCGGTTCGCCTGAACCCAATGCGTCCCTCCTCGCCGGCGGCGCTCGCACGCGCCAGGAGCGAAGCCTCATGCCGGCTAGCAAAAACGATGCCGCCGCTCATCGGCGTCAATCTCGCTTCAACCACGGCGGAATTTTGTCCAGGCCGATCAAGTCGTCGTAGCTCGGCCGCGGACGCACCAGCGCGTATTCGCCGCCCCTGACCAGCGTCTCGGGCGCGAGAAGGCGGGTGTTGTAGGTTCCCGCCTGCACCGCGCCGTAGGCGCCGGCCGACATCACCGCCAGATAGTCGCCCGCCTTGACCGCCGCCATTTCGCGATCGAGGGCGAGGAAATCGCCGCTTTCGCAGATCGGGCCGACGATGTCGGCGCGCAGCCGCGGGGCGTCGAGCGGCGGCTCGGCGAGCGGCAGGCATTCGTGATAGGCGTCGTAGAGGGTCGGGCGGATGAGGTCGTTCATCGCCGCGTCGACGACCACGAAATTCTTGCGCTCGCCCTGTTTGACGTAGATGACCGACGCCACCAGCACGCCGGCGCCGCCGACGATCAGGCGGCCCGGTTCGAGAACGATTCGGCAGCCGAGGCCGCGAGTGCGGCGCGCGACGATTTCCGCGTAACGCTCGGGGCGCGGCGGCGGATCGTTGTCGAAGCGGTAGGGAATGCCGAGGCCGCCGCCGAGGTCGATATGGTCGATTCGATGACCGTCGGCGCGCAGCGCGCGCACGAAGTCGGCGATCAGCGCGAACGCGTCGTCGAACGGCCGCATGTCGACGATCTGCGAGCCGATGTGCATGTCGACGCCCGTCACCGCGAGCCCGGGCAAGCTCAGCGCGCGCGCATAGACGGCGCGCGCGCGCGAGATCGGCACGCCGAATTTGTTTTCCGATTTGCCGGTGGCGATCTTGGCGTGGGCGCCCGCGGCGATGTCGGGGTTGACGCGGATCGCGACGCGCGCGGTTCGACCGCGCGCCGCGGCGACCTCGGAGAGCGCCTCGAGCTCGGGCTCGGATTCGACGTTGAAGCAGAGAATGTCTTCCTCGAGCGCCAACGCCATTTCGCCGCGGGTCTTGCCGACGCCGGAAAAGACGATTTTTTCCGCCGGCGCGCCGGCGGCGCGCGCGCGCCGCAATTCGCCCTCCGAGACGACGTCCATCCCCGCGCCGAGGCGCGCCAGGGTCGTCAGCACCGCCTGGTTGGAATTGGCCTTCACCGCGTAGCAGACGAGGGCGTCGCAATCGGCGAAGGCGGCGGCAAAGTCGCGAAAACGCCGCTCGATGGCGGCGCTGGAGTAGCAGTAGAACGGGGTCCCCACTTCGCCGGCGATGCGCTTGAGATCGACGTCCTCGGCGTAGAGCGCGCCGCCGCGATAGACGAAATCGCGCATCCCGGCGCCTTACAACAGCGGATCGAGCGCGAAGGGCGTCTTGGGCGGCGTGATCGGCGGCTCCTTGTGGTGCGTCGCGGCCGCCAGGGGATCGTCGCTCGGCTTGGGCGTAGCGGCGGGGGTGGGGGCGACGGCGCTCGCATTGGGGGGCGGCTCGAGCGGGCCGCGACGCCCGCAGCTCGAAGCGCCGAGCGCGACGCCGAGGACCAGCAGCAGCGCGAGGAGGCGTCGGGCGGAAAGGGGCGGCGAGGCTAGGGTCACGGAAACGGCTCCGACAAACGCGCCGCACTATACCCAAAAACCGCGCCGAAGCGAGGGGAAAGCGCGCGGGGGACGGGCGGGCCTCGTCGCCCGCGCGCCGCCGCCGCGGCTCGGCCGCCGAATTGCCCGCCGCGCCCCTCCGACGGCGGGCGCCGCCGTCAGCGATTGATCAGCCAGAGAACGAGCGACAGGGCGACGCTCAGCAGGATGCAGGTCGCGAGCGGAAAATAGAACGAGCCGTGCTCGCCCCGAACATAAATGTCGCCGGGCAGGCGGCCGAGGCCGAGCTTGCCGAGCCACGGCCAGGCGAGGCCGACCGCGGCGATGGCCAGTCCGAGCACGATGAGGGCGCGTTGCATCGCATTGTTCCTCGGCGAGCCATATAGGCCTTCGGCGCCGCGCCGTGAACGGAAAATGCGCGCCGCCTGCGGCGCCGCGCCCATGGCTTCCGCTTTCAATCGGAAAAGGGTATCTTCCAGGAGATCGACGGCGAATGGCGGCGGCCGGCGAGAGCGGGCCGATCGCGTTCCCGCTCGGCGACCGCCACGCGGAGATCGCAGGGCCGGTCGTCGAGGGCGCCGGCGCCGCAACCCGCCTCGATCGTCGGAGGCAGACCGGTTTTTCCGGGATTTCGCGACAAAGCGGACGGCGGCGCCGCATGGCCAAAGGGTCGAAATAGGCCCGCCGAAGGCGACGAGAGAACAGGAGGCGACCTATGCGAGTCGGCGATTTTCTCAGGGCGAGCCGCCAGCGGCCCGTCGTTTGCGCGCCGGAGGACACCATCGAGACGGTCGCGGCGCGGTTGAGCAGCCACAACATCGGCGCCATGCCCGTTTGCGGCGTCGGCAATGTGCTGGTCGGCGTCATTTCCGGACGCGATCTGGTGCAGGCTTTCGCCAAGGACGCCGCGCATTTTCGCGAGCGGCGCGCCCGCGACCTGATGACGCGCGAGGTCATCGCCTGCGAGCCGGTGGACAGCATGGCCGCCGCGGAGAAGCTGATGAACGAGCATCACATTCGCCATCTGCCGGTCGTCGAGGGCGCCAAGCTCGTCGGCGTGCTGTCGATCCGCGACACGATCGCCGCGCGGCTCAGCGAATCGCGCGACGAAGTGAATTTTCTGCGCGACGCCGTCATCGCGGCGCGCCATCTCTAAAAGCGCCGCGCTTAGCGCGCTTATACCCATTGCCGAAATTTCTGACCGCCGTCATGGCCGTCCCCGAACCAAGTCCGGGGACGGCCATGACGAGTCATTGCTTGTGGCCGTTGGCATCAACCATCGGCTGGACCGCGACCGACGCCGGCCGCGGAGGGCGGCGTCGCGGCGAGAGGACGCTTAGCGTGCTACGGCTCGGCGACGGCTGCAATTCGGGCCTGAGGCCGATGCTTCGTCTTACGCGTGTCTTTGTCGGGGCTGGGCAGTCGCGCAAATTGATGAATTTCAATCAGGCGACGGTTTGCCCAGGCAGTAGAATTGTCTTTAACCGAAACCAGCCGCCGATTGATCCCAATCAGAATGCGGCAGGAGAGGTCAGACGCTATGGACAAGCAAATCGTCCCCGTCCGTTGGGGCGTCTTGGGCGCGGCGCGAATTGCCGAGGGCGCCGTGACGCCCGGCCTGAAGAAAAGCCCATATTGCGAACCGCTGGCGGTCGCCGCCCGCGACGGCGCGCGCGCACGCGCGTTTGCCGACCGGTTGGGAATCGAACGCTCTTATGAAGGTTATGACGCGCTGCTTGCCGACGCGGACATCGAAGCCGTGTACGTGGCGCTGCCGAACTATTTGCATCTCGAGTGGGCGCGCCGTGCGGCGGACGCCGGCAAGCACGTGCTGGTGGAAAAGCCGATCGCCATGACGGCATCGGAACTGGCTCGCCTGGAGGGCGTCGATCCGAACCTCAAGATCGCCGAGGCCTTCATGGTCCGGCATCAGCCGCGCTGGCAGGCCCTGCGCGAGACCATTCAATCGCGAAAATATGGCGAGCCGAGAACCGTTGCTAGCCTGCTATCGTTCATGATGACCAACGAAGACGACTTCCGCACGCGTCCGGAATGGGGCGGCGGCGCGCTGTACGATCTGGGCTGCTATACGGCGATGGCTGCGCGCTTCGCCTTCGGGCGCGAGCCCAGGCGGGTTCTGACGGCCATGCAGCGTGACGGGCGCGGCATCGACTTGTTCACCAGCGTGATCCTCGATTTCGGCGCCGGCGACCATGCGATCTTCGCCGTCTCGCTGGCGCAAGCTTCGGCGCAGTCGCTGCAGGTGGTCTGCGAGCGCGCCTATATCGAGCTGCCCAAGGCGTACGTTCCCTCCCGGGTCGAGCCGAACGTCATTCAGATCGACACATCGGCCGATCACGCCAAATCCGAATTGTCCACGGTCAGCTTCGACGCGCTCGATCAGTATGAGGCCGAAGTCGCCAATTTCTCGCTCGCCGTCCGCGGTGAGGCTGCGCCGTATTACGGCCTCGACGATGCGCGCGCCAACATGGCGGCCGTCGACGCGATTTTCGCCAGCGCCGAAAGCGGCGGCTGGGCCGACGTTCTCTAACTCGAAGCGGTCGCGGCGTTTCTTTCCAGATTGCGTTCGCGCAGTTGGCCCTGCAGCCTGTCACGGGCGGCCGGGTTGCCGATAAGTTCGGCGGTATTGACGTGGGGGGGCCGAAGACCAGCCGCCCAGCCCGAATTCGACAGTGTTCAGCCCCAGTTGCGTGGCGAAGTCGAGCGTCTGCTCGACGCTCAGAGCGCTGAGGCTGTCTGTATTCAATCCGATTTTCATTACGTTCAGTCCTGCCAGTTCACATCCATCCGAGCGCCGGTCTCGCTCGCAGCCTGGACCGCATCGAGAATCTGCGAAACGCGATAGCCGTCCTCCATCGATCCGTTATCGAAGGATTTCCCCTCGGCGATTGCGGTCAGGAATTCGTGGATCATGTAGCCGAAACCTTCCGCGTAACCGATGGAAACCAGATCGTGCGGCACCGGGGCGAGCGCGCCGATGAAGGGCGAAGAGGGCCGGTTGATCATGCGCTGGAACGGCGCCGGGCCGTCGCCGGAAAAGATGGCGAGATCGAAATGGGAGGGCGTCTCCGTGGTGAAGCGGGCCGTCCCCTTCGTACCGTAGACCTCGACCTGAACGCGGTTCCCTGCGCCGACCGCGACGCGGGACGCCGTCACATACCCCTGCGCGCCATTGGCGAAGCGCAAGAGGGCCGACATGACATCGTCATTGTCGACCTTTGCGGTTTCTTCGGACAATTCGACATGACCGTGGCCGGTGGTGGCGCGGGCCGGGAGACGACGCTCCTTGACCGCGATATTGGCGGTTGCGCCGACGACCTGGGCGACCTCGCCGAACATGAACCGCGCCACGTCGACCGCGTGCGTTCCCAGATCGAGCAGCGCGCCCGGCCCGGCCTTGTCGAACGTGTAACGCCAGCTGTGCGGCAGCATGGGGTCGGCGGCGTAATCGCACTGGTAGAGAATGACGATCTGCACCGGATCGCCAAGGTCGCCGGCCGTCACGCGCGACCGAATGTCGGCAAGCGCCGGAATGCGCCGATAGTTGAAAACAGTTCCCGAGACGCCCCTTGATCTGCGGGCAAGATCCCGGGTTGCGCGGGCGTCCCTGGCGTTTAAGGCGAGCGGCTTCTCGCAAAGAACGTGCTTTCCGGCGCGTAGCGCCGCTTGCGCGACCTCGGTATGCAGGAAGTTCGGCAGGCAGATCGAGACAATGCCTATGTCGGGGTCTCTCAGGACCGCTTCCCAGGACGATTCGAACCTCGAGAAACCCCAGGCCCCGGCGAGCCTGCCGGCCAGATCCGTGTTCATGTCGCAGACGGCGTCTAGCCTGAGGTCGAGACCGGGAATACGCGGCGCAAACGTCCGATAGCCAGCCGCGTGGGCGGCGCCGATCATGCCGGCGCCAATGATTGCGATTCCTGCTTCAGACACGGCCACTCCTCCCCAGCCGACGGTCGACGCCATTCAGTCCTCGGCGGCGCGCCGAATGCGGCCGTTGCCGCCGCAGTGTTGATACTTCCTTTGAAACCGGTTTCGAATATTTGCATTGATTGTTTTCAATCAGATCTCGTACGAATTCCGACGCTTCGTCTTTTTCGGACTGGACAGAGGGCGGGCGTATAATGGCGCAGCCGCAATCACGAACATCATCCAAGGTGACGCTTGCCGACGTGGCCCGGACGGCGCGGGTTGGGACGGCGACGGTGGACCGGGTCCTCAACGAGCGGGAAAACGTCAGTGAGCAGGTGAGGAAGCGCGTGCTGGCGGTCGCCCGTGAACTGGGCTTGAGGAGGATATTGCCTGAAACACACTACCGGATGGTGCGCATCGAGGTCATCCTGCCGCGCCCTGATCTTCCTCTTATCGAGCGCATGAACATCGAATTTCAGCGCCTGGCGCGCCGGCTCGATCGCTCGGTCTCGATACACCGCACCATCCTGAAGGATGAAACGCCCGAGATGCTGGCGTCAGCGCTCAGGAAGACGAAATGCGAAGGCGTCGTCGTCTATGCGCCGGACCATCCCCTAGTCAACGATGCGGTCGCCGAATTGGCTGCCCGCAACGTCTGCGTCGTGACCTTGATTTCCGATCTGCCGTCGTCGCGCCGCAAGGCCTATGCGGGAATTGACCACTACAAGGCCGGACGAACGGCGGGCGCGTTCATGTCGCGCATCGTTCGAGGGCCGGGGGCAATTGCGATCTTGTGCAACAAGCTCGATATCCAATCCCACGCCGAACGTATCCACGGCTTCTCCGATTATCTTTCCGAACGCGCCCCGGATCTCGAGATTGCCGACATCGTCGAGGGAGGCGACGACCGAGCGAAATCGGAAATACTGCTGAAATCGGTCTTCAAGAGCCGGATCGACGTTGTCGGCGTCTACAATGCCGGCGCCGCCAACCTGGGCGTTGCAGCGGCAATTCGCGCCGATATCCTTGAACGCCGGCCCATTTTCATCGGCCACGAGTTGACCAAAACTTCGGCCCCCCTGCTCCGGGAAGGCGTCATGACGCTGGCGATCGATCAGGCGCCCGACCTGCAATCGCAATTCGCCATAGAAGTGTTACTGAACGAGTTCGGCTTCGCCAGATTGCGCGAGCTCAAGCAGCCATATAAATCTCCAGTTCCGATTGTCCTCTATTCGGCGGAAAACATCCCGGAAAACGCCTTTGCCGAAGTTCTTTGAGGTCGGCGGGCGGCGCAGAGACCGTCCTGGAACCCTGCTGATCCGGACTTCGGCAGCGCCGCCCTGCCACGGCATGGGAGCGGACAGAGGCCCCAACGGCTATGATGTCATTCATCCTCTCTGCAACTGACCCCTGCCGTCAGCTGATGTGGTTTATCAGGCGGCGGAGAGCTTGCAGGCGGCGGTATTTAACCACCGAACATTATGATGGGTGGGTAGATGGGTAAACTCACAAATCCCGGCGAATCCGCTGTATTTCCGGGATGAATGGCGTTGCGGCGACAGGAAACGGTGACACAGTATCCTGTCCCTGTAATCCTGTCCCTGTAATCCCCCCTGTAATCCCCTGTAATCCCCTGTAATCCCCCTGTAATCCCCCTGGATCCCCTGTAATCCCGGCGCCGCCCGCGGGCTCGAACCGGAGCGGCCGTCGTGGCTCTGCGCCGCAAGGGGGCGAACGTTCACCGACTTTGACCCGGCTGCTCGTGAGGCAACGGCGCGCGCTTCCGCGTCTCCTCCGCGGTGCTATGCTGTTCGTCTGCTCTTGGGGCAAGCGAGATGCGGATCATCAAACCCTATGGGCGCAGCGTCGTCGAAAAGGCCGGCCCTGGCCGGTTGGCGCGGGCCGTCAGCCTGCATCCCGACCCGGCGCGCGGCGTCGAATTGGACAATCGCAAGTCGGTCGTGGAATTCGCGGCGTCTCATGACCGTCTCGTCATCGCTCAATGGATATCGACGATCGACAAGATCGCCCGAAAGCCGGTCGGCGAGGCCGCCGCGACGCCGCAACAAGCGGAATTCCGGCGTCGTCTCGGCGACGCTGCGTGGACGCTCATCGAGCGCCGCGCCCTGCTGACCGGCCTGAACGACCCCGCGGTCAAGGCGCGGCTTCGTCGGCTGTGGGAGTTCAAGATCGCGCCCTACAAGACGGCGCGCGCGGTCGCCAAGACGGGGACGCGGCCGCCGCGGCTCAAGGGCTGGTGGTTCCGGCGCTTCGCCGGCGACGTCGAGGAAGTGGACAAGGTCGACGCCGACGCGGTCGCCTTGGCGATCCACGAGCATCTCTACAGCGCGCAATACCAGATGCGCGTCGACGATCGGACGCGCTTGAGCGGGCTCATCGCGGCTCGCGCCGAAAGCATCGCCGGGAACGTCCTGCAACCGCACGCGGCGGCGCGCGACAAGGACGGCGGCTGGAGCGAGGACGATCAGCGCCGCTACGCCGCCGCCGGCGACGTGGCGCGCGAAATCCGATCGGCCGCCGAAGCGCGCGAGCGCGGCGACGGCAAGATCGGCCCCCGCCGGGTGACGAGCGAGGTCGCCGGCGCGGCGCTCTTCGAACACTACGCGCGGCTGTTTAGGGGCGCCGACGGCAAGGCGATGGGCGTCGCGCAGGCGCGCGACCAGGAAAGCGGCCTGTTCAACCTGCACATGGCGGTCAAGGACTGCTACGCGCGGATTCTCAAGGGCCACGGCAAAGACCTCGCGAAGCACGGCGAAGGCCGTCGCAGAGTTTCGACGCTGCTGCCGCCAACGAGCGTCGACCTGTTCCGGCTGCTCGACGCCATGCTCGACAATCGCGACCTCAACGCGTTGGTCCGGCTCGGCAAGGTCATTCATTACGAGTCGGCCGGCGCCGGAGTCGATCGGCCCGCCGACGTCGTCGACCATTGGCCCGCCGACGTCGCCGACAGCGACTATTGGACGAGCGACGGCCAGGCGCGCATCAAGCGCAACGAAGCGCTGGTGCGCGTCTGGCGTCATGTCCTGGCGCTCGCCAGCCGCACGCTGACCGACTGGGCCGACCCGAAGGGGATGATCGGCGGCGACATCCTCCTCAAGGACAGCGTAGAGACGGCGATCGCGAATTTCGACGCCGAAAGCTACAAGCGCAAGATCGAGGTCCTGTTCGGCGGTCGCGCCGCCCTGTTCGACGGCGACGGCGACGAGGCGTTCGAGAAGGACGTTCTGCGTTTCGCCTTGCACGGCGTCGCCGCGCTTCGCAACGCCGCCTTCCACTTCAAGGGCGTCGGCGGCTTCGCTGAGGCGCTGAAAACCCTTGGCCCGCGCCAGGACCCTCGCGTCACGGCGGCCGTCGACGGCCTCTGGCGGACCGATGAAGAGGGGCGCGGGCGGCGCTTGCTGGCGACGATGCGCGGCGCGCATTTCGAGTCGTTCTTCGACCAGCGCCAGAACCGGCGTTTGGCGCAGGCGCTTTCGCGCGCGTCGGAGGAGTCGTTGCCGCTGCCGCGCTTCGCCGTCATGCTGCGCCGGGCGGAAAACGCCTGGGACCGCTTAGGTCTGCCGAAGACCGCCAACCGCGCCGATCTCGAAGCGCCGGCGCGGCATTGCCAATACGTCGCGCTGAAGCTGCTCTACGAACGGCCGTTCCGCGCCTGGCTCGCCGAGCGCGACGCGGCGACGCTCAACCGGTTCATCGTTTGCGCCGTCGAACGCGCGACGAAAGCCGCGCGGATGTTGAACCCCGGCGCGAGCAGGGAACTGGCCGAAGCGATCACCGCCAAGGCGGCCGATCTCGGCCGGCTGGGGAACGACGACAGCGTCGAAGACTTCTTCTTCCGGCTCTCCGCCGAGACCGCGGGCGAAGCGCGCGTGCAGCGCGGTTACGAAAGCGACGCCGAAAACGCGCGAGCGCAGGCGAGCCACATCGAGAACCTGAAAGCGGACCTCGTCGCGCTCGCCTTCCGCGATTACCTGCAGAAGGCGGACTTCGAATTCGCGCTCAAGCTGCGCGGCGACGAGCCGTTGCCGACGAAGCCGATGTGCGCGCTCGACGAGGCCGATTTCGTCGAGGGCGAGGCGTCGTCCGCCGAGCCTCCCTGCGAACTCTATTTCCTGCTGCACCTCGTCCCGGTCGACGAGGTCGGCAAGCTGCTGCATCAGTTGCGCAAGTGGCAAATCCTCGCCCCGCCCGCGCCGGCGGCGACGGGAGGGCCGACGACGGCCGCAACGGTGGCCGAGATTCGCTTGGCGCTCGAACTCTATCTCGATATGCACGACGCGAAATTCGAGGGCGGCGCGGCGCTCGTCGGCGTCGAGCCGTTCAAGCGCTTGTTCGAGGGCGACGGCCTGTTCGGCCGGATTTTTGAAAGGCCGGCCGGCGACCGCCCCGGCGCGGAGGATGATCGGCGGCTTCCCCGGCGCGGACTGCGCGAGATCATGCGCTTCGGCCACTTGCGCCCACTGCTGCCGATCTTCGACAAGCAGCCGATTCGGGCCGACGAGGTGGCGGCGTATCTCGACGCGGAGCAGGTGCCGGATGGCGGCAAGTCCGAGATCGCCCGCCGGCAGGAGCGGCGCGAGGCGTTGCATGAGAAATGGGCGCGCCGGCGACGCGAGTTCTCCGACGACGACCGCCGCGCCTACGAGGAGGCGCTCCGCTTCGTCGAGGAGCATCGCCATCGCGCCGCCCGCGTCACCCTGACCGATCATGTCCGGTTGCATCGGCTCCTGATGGCGGTTCTCGGCCGGCTCGTCGACTATTCCGGCTTGTGGGAGCGCGATCTCTACTTCGTCGCTCTGGCGCTCATCCATCAGGCCGGGCGCCGGCTCGACGAAATCTTCGCCGCCGACGGCCTGGCGATGCTGCGCGAGGGGCGCGTCGTCGAGGCGCTGCGCAAGCTCGCCGACATCGACGCCGCGCGGGCCATCGCCGCGGAGGTGAAGCGGCGTTTCGACGGCGCGCCTGACGCGGCCAGCCGCGTCGTCAAGATTCGCAACGCCTTCGCCCATTTCAACATGCTGCGGCCTAAGCGCGGCGGCGCGACGGCGGCGCTCGATCTGACGGCGGCGGTCAACGACGGGCGCGAACTGATGGCCTACGACCGTAAGCTGAAAAACGCGGTATCGCGGTCGATCGCCGAACTGCTCGAACGCGAGGGGCTCGCCGTCGCCTGGAGCGTCAATGAGCACCGATTGGAGGCGACGCGCGTCTCGACCCGACAGGCGTCCCACCTGGCGAACAGCGGCCTGCGCGAAGACTTGCACGGCGCCGGCTATGTGGCGACGGTCGCCGAGCTGTTCGGCAGGACCGCGGCGAAGCCCGCCGCTCCGCTGGCGCGGCGAGAAAATCGAACGGCGCGCGGCGGTCGATGACGGCGGGCGACCGGAATTCGGTGCGGCGCAGCCGCGGATTGACCGAGACGAGGCAAGGCCTTATCCATGGGCCGCTGCGGATCACCCCCAAATGAAGGGGGACTGCACCGATTCGGTCATGTGCTTTGCCTTCCTTCCTGCTGCGGATCACCCCCAAATGAAGGGGGACTGCACCCTGAGCGGCATTGCGGATATCTTGGACGAGGCTGCGGATCACCCCCAAATGAAGGGGGACTGCACCGGCGCGGCCTATGTCGCTTGCCGAGCAGTTGCTGCGGATCACCCCCAAATGAAGGGGGACTGCACCCGAGGTGTTCCAATATGTCCGCCGCCTCCGGCTGCGGATCACCCCCAAATGAAGGGGGACTGCACCCGGCATCAGCGCTGGCACGTCGCCCCACAGGCTGCGGATCACCCCCAAATGAAGGGGGACTGCACCGAATCGGCCACCGATTCGACGAAAGCTGCCGCTGCGGATCACCCCCAAATGAAGGGGGACTGCACCTGAGCTTTTGCAGCGCGTCGTGTTTGTTGTGCTGCGGATCACCCCCAAATGAAGGGGGATTGCACCGCGCTTGCCTTGTGGGATCGCGCGGAGCGGGCTGCGGATCACCCCCAAATGAAGGGGGACTGCACCTCGAATGCCTGTTTCGTGCTGATGAGTTGAGCTGCGGATCACCCCCAAATGAAGGGGGACTGCACCACAATCGCCAACAGCGGCCTCAAATTGTTCGCTGCGGATCACCCCCAAATGAAGGGGGACTGCACCACAATCGCCAACAGCGGCCTCAAATTGTTCGCTGCGGATCACCCCCAAATGAAGGGGGACTGCACCACCCGAGCGGTATCATGTCCCCAATGCTGTGCTGCGGATCACCCCCAAATGAAGGGGGACTGCACCCGCGAAAGCTAGGGCAAATATCCTTCGTCTGCTGCGGATCACCCCCAAATGAAGGGGGACTGCACCCGTCAGGTCCGCAGACTGCGAGTGGCCCTTGCTGCGGATCACCCCCAAATGAAGGGGGACTGCACCGTGGGTCGATGTGATCCGATCTGCCTTCGCGCTGCGGATCACCCCCAAATGAAGGGGGACTGCACCGCGCATCACGTCGAAGGGGGTGTCAGGCATGCTGCGGATCACCCCCCAATGAAGGGGGACTGCACCGTTTTGGAGCTGGTAGACGCCGACTTGACCGCTGCGGATCACCCCCAAATGAAGGGAGACTGCACCACCGAATTCGGATGGTTCGTCATTGTCGCGGGCCGCGGATCACGCCCCAAAATGCAGGTTATCGCGACAGTGCGCTTGACTATCGCCCGACTCGCCTTCGTCTCCGACATTCTCTTTCTGAAAACCACAATTCGTGCTATCAACAATGGGCGGGGAGTTCAGCGACCGGGCAAAACGCGAATTCGCCCAGACGGCCGGGCGGGAAGGCCCCGGCGGCGGGGCGGCAAGGAGAGAAAAAAGCAAATTCGGGTTCTTTCGACGGCAAGCTATTGATTTCCTTCAAAACCGCCAAGGAAAAGGCAATTATCTAGTTGACAAATGTTCGGATACGTGTAGTATGGCGGTCATAGGAGATGACCGATGTCCGCCGCCGCCCTTCAAGCCCCTGCTTTCACAGATGAAAACACCGCCCGCGAAGCGATGGAAGCGATCTTGTGGCCGAATGGCCCGGTTTGTCCGCATTGTGGTTCCCTCGAAAAACTCGGCAAGGTCGAAGGCAAGTCGGCTCGCCCTGGCCTGTATTATTGCGGCGCGTGCAAAAGCCAATTTACTGTGACAGTCGGAACCATTTTCGAACGTTCCAAGGTTCCGCTGTCAAAATGGTGGTTTGCAATCCATCTTCTCGCGTCGAGCAAGAAAGGCTTTTCCTCGCATCAACTCATGCGCTCGATTGGCGTCAGTTATCAGACCGCTTGGTTCATGACGCACCGCATCCGCGAAGCTATGGCGAGCGGCGCGCTTCCGCCCATGGGTGGCGAAGGCTCGATTGTCGAAATTGACGAGACGTTCGTTGGCCGCAAAGAGGGAACCGAAGTTCGTCGCGGAACCGCTCACAAGAACGTCGTACTGACTCTTGTCGAGCGCGGCGGCTCGGCTCGTTCGTTCCATGTGGACAGCACGCGCAAAGAGGACGTGTTGCCGATCGTGCGCGCGAACATCGCCCGCGAAACTCATGTCATGACCGACGAAGCAAATCAGTATCGTGAACTCGGCGACGATTTCGCAAAGCACGACGCCGTCGACCATCATCGCGAGGAATGGGCCTACCGCGACCGCGTGACCGGGACGCTTATCGGGACGAACACGATTGAAGGTTTCTACTCGATTTTCAAACGCGGGATGCGCGGTGTCTATCAGCACTGCGAAGAAAAGCACCTTCACCGCTACGTCGCGGAATTCGACTTCCGCTACTCGAACCGCGCGAAGCTCGGGATCAACGATGCGCAGCGCGCCGCCAAGATCGTTCTCGGCGCCAAGGGCAAACGCTTGGTGTACCGACGGCCTGACGAAGTCGCTTTCGCCTAATAAGCGCCCGTGGCCACATTGACTCGCCGGCGCTCTTTCTCGCGCCGTCGCCGCTGCGCCTCGCCTTTGACCGTCGCAGGCTTGGCTGCGGCTTGCTGTCGCTCTGGCGGCATACGTAGAAGCCGCGCCATGACTTCCCGTTCCCGGTCAGATACGCCGGCGAGCGGGTCGTGTCTGTCTGTGTCGCTCATGAATCCATCTTAGCACAGCGGGACGGCCGGTTACAGCCGTCCCGCTTTCCGCTATCCTAGACAGCGCCAACCGACTAGGAGCGTCAGGGCTGTTCAGTTCTCATGTTAAGTGGGGCATTTTGAGCACGAAGGTGAGATCGAGGGCGGCGCGCCATCGGCTGTTGCGGACGTTTACGGCGCCATCGGCTCTGATCAAGTTGTAGGCGAATGA
>Ga0326727_10010621_pt1 | contig 21852 bp, 18 predicted proteins | sample MB2enrmetagenome_FD_207643 | JGI IMG/M metagenome (GOLD analysis project Ga0326727, IMG submission 207643) | Lab enriched peat soil microbial communities from McLean, Ithaca, NY, United States - MB29MY | ecosystem: Environmental > Terrestrial > Soil > Wetlands > Peat | place: USA: New York...
CGGTCGGCCCCAGAAAGATGAAACTGCCGATCGGCCGGTTAGGATCCTTTAATCCGGAACGCGCCCGCAGCACCGCTTCGGCCACCGCCTCCACCGCTTCCTCCTGGCCCACCACGCGCTTGTGCAGCTCGTCCTCGAGGCCGAGCAGTTTCTTCATCTCGCCTTCCAGCAGCCGCGACACCGGGATACCCGTCCAGCGGCTCACCACGTCGGCGATATCCTGCTCGTCCACCTCCTCTTTAAGAAGACGCACCCCGGACTGTTTCTGCTGCAGCCGTTGTTCGGCCTCCTCCAGTTGCTTTTGCAGCCCGGTAAGCTTCCCGTATTTCAGTTCCGCGGCCTTGTTGAGATCGTAGTTCCGCTCGGCCTGTTCGATCTCCTTGCGCGTGATTTCGAGCTGCTCGCGAAGCGCCCGCATTCGCGCGACGGCCTCTTTTTCCGCCTGCCACTGCGCCTGCAGCGCGCCAGACCGCGTCTTCAGCTCGGCCAGCTCTTTCTCGATCTTTGCCAGCCGCTCCTTCGACGCCGCGTCCGATTCCTTTTTCAGCGCCTCGCGCTCGATTTCGAGCTGCATGCTGCGGCGCGAGATCTCGTCCAGCTCCGCCGGCATCGAATCGATCTCGGTGCGCAGCTTCGCCGCCGCCTCATCCACCAGATCGATCGCTTTGTCCGGCAGGAAACGGTCGCTGATATACCGGTTGGACAGTACAGCCGCGGCCACCAGCGCCGAGTCCTTGATGCGCACGCCGTGATGCAGCTCGTAGCGCTCGCGCAGGCCGCGCAGAATGGAAATGGTGTCCTCAACGGACGGCTGATCCACCAGTACCGTCTGGAAGCGCCGCTCCAGCGCCGCGTCTTTTTCGATGTATTTGTGGTATTCGTCCAGTGTGGTCGCGCCGATGCAGTGCAGCTCCCCGCGCGCCAGCATGGGCTTCAGCAAATTGCCGGCGTCCATGGCGCCTTCGGCCTTACCCGCGCCCACCACCGTGTGCAGTTCGTCGATGAACAGAATGATGCCGCCCTCGGACGACTGCACCTCCTTCAGCACGGCCTTCAGCCGCTCTTCGAATTCGCCGCGGAACTTCGCCCCGGCGATGAGCGCGCCCATGTCCAGCCCCACCACGCGCTTTTCCTTCAGCCCCTCGGGAACGTCGCCGCGCACAATGCGCTGCGCGAGGCCCTCCACAATCGCCGTTTTGCCCACGCCCGGCTCGCCGATGAGCACCGGGTTGTTCTTCGTGCGCCGCGAGAGCACCTGAATCACCCGGCGAATTTCGTTGTCCCGGCCGATCACCGGGTCCAGCTTCCCCTGGCTGGCCATCTGCGTCAGGTCTCGCCCATACTTCTCCAGCGACTCGTAGGTGGCTTCCGGATTCTGCGTGGTCACGCGCTGATTGCCGCGTACTTCCTGCAAAGCCGACATGAACCGGTCGCGCGTCAGTCCGAATTCGTTGAACAGCCTGCCCGCCGCGCCCCGCTCTTCGGACATCGCCAGCAGCGCATGCTCGACCGAGATGTAGTCGTCGTGCAGCCGCTTAGCCTCTTCCTCAGACTGGGCCAGTACCTTCTGCAGCCTTGGGGTAATGTAAATCTGATCCGGCGACGCCGCCGGCCCGGAGACCTTCGGAAATCGCTCAATCTCCTGCTCCAGCCGCCGGCGCAGCGCGTCCGCATTGATGTCCGCTTTGTTGAGGATGGAGGGGACGAGCCCGCCCTCCTGATTGATCAGGGCCAGGAGCAGATGCTCGACATCGATCTGCTGATTGCCATGCTGGACGGCGAGGGACTGGGCTTCGCGGACAGCCTCCTGCATCTTCTCGGTGAAGCGATTGAAATCTACCGCCATATATGAGTGTCTCTATATCAACTATCTTTAGTATATGTCTACCGGCGAGTATCCGCAAGAGCCCCCGCCGGTTTTCCCCGGAGCAATACCAATGCCTCCGCGCCGTCTACTACCCCCATCGGAGCCAGGGCATGCGTTGTAGGCCGCCACTCCCGGCGAGGAATCCGTCCGCGCCGAGATGATGGCCCTGCTCAACGGTCAGACGCCGACGGTGACCCATCCGCCACCGGCTCCTCCGCCGCTTCCGCAACAAGCCGCCGCTTTCCGGCCCCCGCTGTCGCCGCCGATCCCATGGCCCGCGCGTGAACGCCGGCGCCACCGCTTCCATGGCCGAAGCCGATTCGTTCCTCCGCCAGGCGCACACCGCTCTCAGCAACAACAATCCGGACGCCGCCGAAGACGAAATCCGCAAAACCACCTGAGAGCTGCGCAAGGTCTTCCGCGAAGCAGGCGAATAAGCTTAACACCCCGCCCGTTTGTGTGCTGGCCCACGGAGCGATTTCGCATTATCATGGATTGATCTTTTCCGGAGGTGAAACAGCAATGATCTCGATAGCCAGGATTGCGGGGATTCTCAGCCTGCCGTTGCTTGCGGGCGGTTTGCTCGTGATGAACGGAACGCTGGCGGCTCAGGGGACCGCACCGAGGAAGGCGTCCGCCGCGAAGCCTAAACCTGCCACGCCGGTGGACAAAGTCGTGAAAATGTTGAAATCCGGGCTCGGCGAGGACCTGGTCGTGAAAGAGATCGTCAAGGAGAATCTGAAGGCCGACCTGACCTCCGACGACATGATCCGGCTGAAGGAGGCCGGCGCGTCGGACCGCGTCATCTCCGCCGTCATGGACCCATCGTCGGTGGGCAGCGCGTCCGCCCCGGCAGCGGCCCCCTCACCCGAGCCAGCCATGGCCCCCATCGAACCGCCGCCGGTTCCTCCCGGGAGCCAGCCCGCGGCCCCGATGGCCAGCTCGGCCCCGCTACCGACGGTGGCTCCCGACGCGCGGTCGCAGCTTCGCCGCGCGGCCATCGACGAGTTCGACTTCAGCACGGTGAAGAGCTCGGTGCAAGCCGTCTTCAACACCCAGGTGGATATCGGCAAGGGCATTCGCGCGCTGCTCACAACGCGCCTGCAGCAGGCGGGCAAGATCCGCGTGGTGGAGCGCGCCAAAGTAAACACGGTGATGAAAGAGCAGGATTTCGGCGCCGGCAATCGCGTGAAGAAAGGCACCAACGCGCGCATTGGCCAGATCATCGGCGCCGACGTGTACCTGATGGGCGACATCGTGGCCTTCGGCCGCGACGACCGCAAGACCAGCGTGAACGCCGGCGCGCTCGGAGTTCCCGGGCCGTTCGGCCACCTCCACGTGGGCAAGAGCTCATCGAAAGCCGTGGTGGTGATCGACTACCGGCTGGTGGATGCCGAGACCAGTGAAATCATCGACAGCGGCGAAGCGCGCGGCGAGAGCAAGCGCGAGAGCAAAGGCGTCGGCGGCATGTTCGGAATTACCGGCGCGGGCGCCGGTGGCGGCGGCGTGGACATGAGCAGCAGCAACTTCGGCCAGACCATCATCGGCGAGGCCACCATCGCGGCCTGCGATCAGCTCGCCGACATTATGAACTCCAAGATCCCCGGCCTGCCGAAGAAGCAGCTCGATATCGAAGCGCGCATCGCCGACGTGAGCGGCAGTGTTGTGACCCTCGCCGCGGGCGGCAACGACGGCATCCAGGTCGGCGACCGCTTCGAAGTGTTCCACGTCATTTCCGAGATCAAGGATCCGGTCAGCGGCGAAGTGCTCGACAGCAAGGTCGAAAAGGCGGGCGATCTGGTGATTACCTCGGTGCGCGACCGCATCGCCATCGGACAATATTCGGGCGGCCGGGTCGCGGTACAGAACTTCGTCGCTCGCAAGCTTCTGCAGTAGGTGCAGGGCGGGCTTGTAGCCTGCGGCCGACTTTGAATCGGCACAAACAAGCATTCTCGGAGGTTCCATATGAAGAAAATCGCGGTGTTTCTCGCTCTCGTGTCAGTCGCCTGCTTTGCCCAGGGCAAGCGGACCATGGCCGTCGAGCAGTTCGATTTCTCGACCGTGCAATCGGAGGTGTCGGCCATCTTCGGCACCAACGTCGATGTCGGCCGCGGCATCCAGTCGCTCATGGTGAAGCGCATCGCCACCGACAATCAGTTCACGGTGGTGGAGCGCGCCAAGATCGCGACGGTTCTCCATGAGCAGGATTTCGACGCCAGCAATCGCGTGAAGAAGGGCTCCGGCGCTCGCATCGGCCAGGTGCGTGGCGCGGACTTCACGCTCATGGGCGACATCGTCGTCTTCGGCCGCGACGACCGCCGCAACGGCGGAGGTGGTGGCATCGGCGTAGGGGGCGTGGGCATCGGTGGCGGCGGACACAAGAGCACCGGCAAGGCCGTCGTGGTTCTCGACTACCGGCTGGTGGACAACGAGTCCTCGGAGATTGTCGCCTCCGGCGAAGCGCGCGGCGAATCGCAGCGCGAAAGCAAGGGCGGCTTCGGTGGAATGTTCGTCGGCGGCGTCCTGGTTGGCGGCGGATTCGGCTCGAACGCCACCAACTTCGGCCAGACCATCATCGGCGAAGCCGTCATGGACGCCTGCGATCACCTGGCCCAGGATCTTGCCCAGCGCGGCGGCGACATCGCTTCTTCGCAGAAGGAAGTGGAGATCGACGCGTTAGTGGCTGACGTGAGCGGTTCTTCCATGACCATCAATGCCGGGTCGCAGGCGGGCGTGCACATCGGCGATCAGCTCACCGTCTATCACAAGGGCAAGGAGATCAAGGACCCGGCCACCGGAGAAGTGCTCGACGTTCAGGTGGATCAGATCGGCACTCTCACTATCACCAGCGTCCGCGACCGCATCGCCACCGGGACTTACACTGGCGGGCCCGCCCGAGCGGGAGACGTCGTTCGCAAGTAGGAGGCGAACATGCGTAGCGCGTTACTGGCTTGTTGTTTCCTCGGCGTCGCCCTGCACGCGCAAAACGCTCGCCAGCTCGCCTTGCAGGCCATGCTCGGCGGCATGAATTCGCGGTTGAACAACGGCCAGCCCAGCGGCCAGCGGGTGATCGCCGATTCCGATCGTCTCGCCGCCGGCTTCACCGGTCTCGGGTCTTCTGTCGGCGGCTTCAGCCAGGACGACTACCAGCGCAATCGCGAGCTGGCCCGCGATGCCTTCGCCTGGCTCGCTCGCGCCCGCGCGATGTACGCCGCCGACCCCGCCGTTTCGCAATCCCTGATGAACACCTACGGCGTGATCGGCGATTTCTACCGCAACTACGGAACCTTCTACCCGGCGGGCGCGATGATGGCCTATTCGTGCAGCAACAGCCTCGCCCGCGGGCTGGTGCTCGATCCTGGCCGCGGCCGTTCCTTCGAGCGCGATCTCGAACGTACCGCCATGAGCTGGGCTGCCCTCGGCTCTCTGCAGCAGGAGGCCTGCGCTCCCGGCCAGCCCCCGCCGGGAGAGGCCGCTCCTCCTCCGCCACCCGAGGACATCCCTGCAACGCCGCTTCCACAAGTGGATGAGAGCAAGCTGGACGAACAGCAAAAGGCCCAGTGGACCGACGCCCGCGATCGATTTGTGACCGTGGCGCCGAAGGTGCAGGAAGCGCGCACGCTGATGGCGCAGCTTGCCGCTCGTCTCGCGCAACAGGGACCCAACATCACCGTGAACCCACAGGACGCCGCCGCGGCGCTCATGATGCAGGGTTTCCTCGATGATGCCGCCGGCCTGATTCGCGCCGGTCAGTTCGACAAGGCCAGCGAAGCGCTGACTCGCGCCGATTACATGCGCAAGAAGCTGCGTAGCGTCACCGGCCAGTAGGCCTGGCCGATTGAGAATCGGCCGCTGGATGCAATCCCGCCCCCACCTGTGAGAGCATACGGGTGGATCTCCGACGACATGCTGAGCATTTCGCGGTTCGCTGTGCTCACAGCCATTTCTGCGATTGCCGTCGCCCAATCGCTCACATTCACCGAGTATCAGGTACCCACGGCAAACAGCCGTCCCCAGGGAATCGCGTCGGCCGGTGCAGCCATCTGGTTCACCGAGCCAGGCTCGTTCCAGATCGGGCACATCGGCCCGCCGTTGCTCGGCGCCACGGCCGCGATCAGCGAAACCCCCGTGCCCCACATGACAGCGAGTGCCGCCGACCCGCAATACATAGCGGCGGGCCCCGACTCCACCGTGTGGTTCACGCTGCAGGGCGGAATCGATCACCGCGCCTCGTCCGGATCGATAACGGATTTCGGGAGCCCGGGCGGAGCCAGCAATTTCGCCTCATTCATTGCCCGCGGCGCCGACGGGAACATGTGGTTCACCGACACGGGAACTGTGGCGGTTGGCCGGATCACCCCTGACGGGCAGATCACAGAGTTCCCATTGCCCAATGCTCCCGGCGCCGTGCAGCCCGGGATTCGCGGCATTGCCCTGGGACCCGACGAAGCGCTCTGGTTCGTTGACGCCCTGAATCGCTCGATCGGGCGCATCACCACGGATGGCATCGTCACCGAGTTTCCCGTTCCCAACCTTGCCACCGCCGCTGGAAATGCGAGCATTGTTGAGGGCCGCGACCTTGCTCTCTGGTTCGCCGATGGGAACCTGAGCATCGGCCGCATCACGACGAATGGAACACTCACCGAGTATCCGGTAGGAGTGACCGCCGGTGGGCTGGCCGTCGGACGCGATGGAAACATCTGGTTCACCAGTCAGACCAGCAACCAGATCGGGCGGATCACGTTGGCAGGAAGTGTGACGCTTTTCGATGCGCCCGCCATGGGGAGCGGGATCACCTCAGGACCGGATGGGGCAATGTGGTATGCGGCCCCCGCAGCCAACCAGATCGTACGATTCGAGGTGCCCTCTCGCGTCGGTGCGCTGGCGCAGATCGTTTCCGGAGGCGGCTGGGACACCACGATCACGCTGCTCAACCTGGGGGGTGCCTCCGTCTCCAGCCGGCTCGCCTTCTATGGCGATAACGGCGCTCCTCTGACGCTGAATCTCACCGTCAGTCAGAACGGAGTTTCAGAGAATGTGTCCGGCGCCTTCGTGGACCGGGCCATCAACCCGAACGCCACGGTCACCATCTCCACCAGCGGAGCGACGTCCATGCCCATGTCAGTCGGATGGGGCGATCTGACCAGTACCGGCCCAGTGCAGGGCTATGCGATCCTCCGCCAGACTTCTCAGACGGCTCCGCCTTCGTCGGGCACCGTCCCCATTCAGAGCCAGGGACAGGCCTTGCCATATGACAATACAAACGGCCTCGCCACGGGTGTGGCGCTGGCGAATCTTTCTCTGACAGCGGTCAACATCACCGGCGTCGCGTGGGATGAGAGCGGCGCTCTTCTTGGCCAGCAGACCATCGCCATTCCTGGAAACGGGCACACATCCTTTGTGCTGGCGGACCGAATGCCGGTGACCGCGGGGAAACGCGGGATCGTGGGATTTAGCGATGCGCCCGGCTATTTTTCGGGATTGCTTTCGCCAAACGGCGGAATCGCTCTGCTGGGTCTCCGATTTGACCCCATCGGTACGTTCACATCGATTCCGCCGGCCTCAATGTCCGGTGCCCTGCCCGGCGCCCTGTCGTTCTGCGAGGTCATCCTGTTGCCCTGACGCGTTCGTTTTCCTACTGGCTTCCCCCCGCGGCGCCCGCTTCGCTGATCACCTGCTGCTCGGCCTGGTTCGACGCCTGCGCCTGCTGGCCGAGTTCGCCGCTCACGTTCGGATCGGGCGGCGGAGCGATCGGCGCGAAAGCCGACTGCACCGGCGCGGCATTCGCTCCCGGAGGCGCCTGCGGCAAGCCCTGCTGGCCGGCCTGCTGCTGCAGTTGCTGCAGCCCGCCGTCGATGCCGGCGCGCATGTTGTTCTGCATCTCCTGAAGATCGGAGAACGCAATCGTCACCACATCGCCCTTCGGACAATCCTGCCCTTTGCTGGCCAGCACATTCAGGAATCCCGCGCTGGCGTCCTGCGGCGGCGGGGTCTGGAGCTGCAGCACATCGCCTTCGGTCACCACACAGGACTGCCCCTGGGCATCGGTCACATCGAGCGCGTTCGAAGCGACGAACACGTGCGATTCACCGTCGGCGAGCATCCGCGGCAGGCCGCTCGATTGCGGATCCGTATCGACATTCCGCGCCGCCTGCTGGCCCTCGGAATTCTCCAGCGCGAGCTGGCGCTGCACCTCGTCGGCGATGGCCTGCTTCACTTCCGGCGTGAGAGCCACCGGTCCGCCCCCGTACGCCGGCTGCATCTGCGCCTGGGCGTCCAGTTGCTGCTGATACGCGAGCTGCAGATTCGTGGCGATTATATAGTCGGTCAGCCAGAATGACGCGCTCGGATAGTTAGGATAAGGGGCGAAATAGCCGCCGTAATACCCATACCACGGCGAGCCACCCCAGCCCCACGCGTAAACCACCGGCCGTCCCCACGGATGGTATGCCCACCCGTAAAAGACCGGTGAGTAGTAGCGCACCGGCGTGTACCCTACCAGATAAACGCCGCGATACGTGTAGGAGCGATAGTAGTGAACGTACGGCCGGCCGTTATAGTAATAGGTCCGGCTGGCGTACTCGTGCCCGCGATACGTGAACGGCTTCTGCACGTATCCGTGACCCGCGCCGTTGGTGACAATCCTGGTGTGATCCATCCGCTCCACCACCACCTGGCGGCCGCCGTTCGGCGGGTGGACTATCGTCATGTCGTGTGTATGCACGCTGCGCACATGGCCGTCGGCGCCAAACCGCGCCTGATTTCCGTTCGGGCTCCGGAACGTGGCCAGCCGGCCATTCGACCCGCGCGTGACGCCCACCGGCGGCTGGTAGATCGTCGGCTTGCCGGAGTTAGGCAGCGGCTTCGTTGGGAGGTGCGTGATGGGGCCTCCCGAGCCGGTCGGCGGCGGAGCCGCGACCGTTGGATTATAAACTCGCTTGCCCGTTGGCTGCCCCGTAGATGGCGGGGGCGTGGTCACCGTTGGACTGTAAACGCGCTTGCCCGATGGCTGCCCCGTAGATGGCGGGGGCGTGGTCACCGTTGGACTGTAAACGCGCTTGCCCGTTGGCTGCCCCGTAGATGGCGGGGGCGTGGTCACCGTTGGACTGTAAACGCGCTTGCCCGATGGCTGCCCCGTAGATGGCGGGGGCGTTGAGACGCTGGCCGGAGGTTTCACCGCTGGCGCGGGATTCGTCCGTGTCGGCGGCGCGCTCACAGCCGGCGCCGCTTTGGTCACCGCCGCTTTCCTTGGCGGGGGTGGTGGCTTGGTGGTCTTCTTGTCGTCGGCACTTAACAGAACCGCGCCCGCAAGAACGAGGAGAGAGATGGAAATATGCAGAGTTTTCAAGGTAGCACCGCCTTTCGCGAATCATACATCTACTAACTGCGCGTTACAAGCGCCTTGCGGATCAATGCGCCCGCCTCCGCACCCGGCACGTCCCTAGTGCGCCGTCTCGAATCGGGAGACGACTGGATCGTCCCCGCGGTTGCCGTTGTGAATGGAAGTTAACATGGGCGGACCAAGCGCCCACCCGGCTGCTATACTGATGTTTTTGTTTGTCCGCTGCGGCTCGCAGAGGTGCGTGTGTTCTTTAGCGTCAGGGACCTGGAGGTCCGCAAAGCCCATTTCGACGTGGCGATTTCGGCCGGTGAAATCGACTACGTGGAAGGGCTCAGGCAGGTCGGCCCTCTGCAGGCGGAAGGAACCGCCGAACTGCTGGGAAATACGCTCGGGGAGATTCGGGTGAAGGGCCGCCTGAAGGTGGCGATGGAAGCCGAGTGCGACCGCTGCCTCGAAAAGGCGGCTTTCCCGATCGATTCGGAATTCGATTTGTTCTACCGGCCCGCCGAGACCGGACCGAGCGGCGACGAGGTGGCGATTTCGGACGCCGAAACCGAGATCGGTTTCTATGTGGGCGGCGGCGTGGAGCTGAAAGAGATTTTGCGCGAGCATATCCTGCTTTCGATGCCCATGCAGCGTGTCTGCCGCGAGAGCTGTCTGGGGATCTGTCCGGTGTGCGGGCAGAATCGCAACGTTCGCGCGTGCGCGTGCAGCGAGGTACCGGTGGACGATCGCTGGACCGCGCTCAGGAACTTCAAAAAGTAAGGAAAAGGAATCACCATGCCGAATCCGAAACGCCGACACTCCAAAAGGCGGACCTCCGCCCGGCGTACTCACGACGCGCTGCCGCCGGCAGCCATGGCCGAGTGCCCCAACTGTCACGAGCCGAAACTGCCGCATCGCGCCTGCCCGCATTGCGGCCGCTACAAGGGCCGCGAAGTCATCGAAGTCGCCGCCGAATAGCCGCGGCGGTGAATGTGCGGCGTGATCCATGATAACGATCGCGGTTGACGCAATGGGCGGCGATTCCGCCCCGAAAGCCGAAATCGACGGCGCCATCGAAGCGGTGCGCAGGCTGGAGAATGTCCGCGTGATCCTGGTCGGTCACGAGGATGTGCTGCGCCGCGAACTGCGCCGGCGCGACGGCGCGTACGAGTGGCGCGAACTGATCGAGATTCGCCATGCGCGCGACGTCGTCACCATGGAGGACAGCGCGAAAGCCTTCCGCACCAAGCGCGACAGCTCCATCCGCGTGGCCTCCCGGCTGGTGCACGACGGCGAGGCGCAGGGGCTGGTCTCCGCCGGAAACACCGGCGCGGTGATGGCCACCGCCAAGCTCGTGCAGGGCATGGTTCCGGGAGTGGACCGGCCGGCGCTGGCCAGCGCATTCCCCACGGCCGTCGCCAAACCCGTCGTGCTGATGGATCTCGGCGCGAATGTCGATTGCACCCCGCGCATGCTGGCGCAGTTTGCCGTCATGGGACATATCTACTCGCGCGTCATTTTCGATAACTCCGACCCGCGCGTCGGCCTGCTCTCCATCGGCGAGGAGGAGCACAAGGGGAACGACCTGACCCGCGCCACCACACCGCTGCTGCGCGCCCTGCCCATTACCTTCATCGGCAACGTGGAAGGCCGCGATCTGTACAGCGGCAAGGCCGACGTGATCGTCTGCGACGGCTTCATCGGCAACGTCGCCCTGAAGGTGAGCGAGGGACTGGCGGAGATGTTCCGCACTCTCCTGCAGGAATCCCTCCGCGCCACGGTGACGCGCAAAGTCGGCTACCTGCTCTCGCGAGCCGCTTTCCAGGATTTCAAGAAACGCATCGACTACACCGAATACGGCGGCGCGCCGCTGCTGGGCGTGCGCGGGGTTTGCATCATCTGCCATGGCCGCTCCAACGGCAACGCCATTAAGAATGCCATTCGCGTGGCCGCCGGTTTTGCCCAGGGCCGCATCAACGAGAAGATTGAGGCCGAGCTGGCGGAGTTCGCCACCGTGCAGATCTGATGCGCGCAGTACGAACCGCTCCCTCCGGTCGCGGCTCAGTCGGGCTGATCGCGCTGGCCGCACTGGCCGTGGCTTCCCATGCCGCGCAGGACCCCGTCCAGTGGTCGCTCACTCCCGAGAAGACCGCCGTCGCTCCCAGCGGGACCGTTCTCGCACGCCTCACCGCCACGCTCGAACCGGGCTGGCATCTCTACTCGCCCACCACGCCAAAAGGCGGCCCGATTCCCGCCAGCCTCGGCCTCGCCGATTCGCCTGCCGTCGCCTCGGTTCACATATACGAGCCGACGCCGGAGCGGCGCTTCGATCCGAACTTCCAGCTCGACACCGAAACCTACCAGAGCGAAGTGGTCTTCCTTCTGGCCATCGACATAAAGAAGGATGCGCCGGCCGGCCCCGTCGATCTCACCGCACAGGTGCGCTACCAGTCGTGTAACGACAAGCTCTGCCTGCCGCCGAAACGCAAGACGGCCACCGCGAGCATCACTGTGGACGCGAGCGCACCGGCCGTCGCCACGGCGATTCCGGCCGGCTACACCGATATCGCCGACCCAGGCCAGGCCCCCTCAAAACCAGCGGCTGCTGCGCAACCGGCCCCGGAGGGTCTCGGCCGCTTCGTGCTGGTAGCCTTCGCGTTCGGCCTCGCGGCCATTTTCACGCCCTGCGTCTTCCCGATGATCCCCATCACCGTGTCGTTCTTCCTGAACCAGCACAGCGGGAAACGCGGACAGAGCGTGGCGCATGCCGTGGTCTACTCGGCGGGCATCGTGGTGCTGTTCACAGTGCTGGGCCTCGCCGCCAAAGCGATCGCCGGTCCCATCGGCGTGGTGCGGCTGGGCGCAAGTCCGTGGGTGAACGGATTCATCGCGCTGATCTTCATCGTGTTCGGCCTCAGCCTTCTGGGCGCGTTCGAGCTGACTCTCCCCTCTTCCATCCTCACCCGCGCCGACACCGCCTCGCGGCGCGGCGGCTATCTGGGCACGCTGATCATGGGCCTGACATTCTCACTCACCGCGTTCGCCTGCGTCGGGCCGTTCGTCGGTCCGCTGCTGGTGGCGTCGGTGCAGGGCGGCAGTCTGCAACCGGTGCTGGGCATGATTGCGTTTTCTTCCGGACTCGCCGCGCCGTTCTTCGTGCTGGCGCTTTTCCCCTCGTGGTTGCGGCGGCTCCCGCGCAGCGGCGGCTGGATGATGCGCGTGAAGGTGGTGTTTGGCTTCGTGATTCTCGCGGCATCGCTGAAATACCTGAGCGTCATCGACCAGCAGTTCCACTTCGGCATTCTGACCCGCGAGCGATTTCTTGCCGCGTGGGTGGTTCTGTTCGCTCTCGCGGGACTCTACCTGCTGGGCCTGGTTCGGCTTGAGGGGATCGAGCCGGACGAGCGCCTGAGCGTGGGCCGCGCGCTGATCGGCGCGGTGTTTCTGATGTTCGCGCTCAGCCTGGTGCCGGGCATGTTCGGCGCGCATCTGGGAGAGCTGGACGCGTGGGTGCCGGCGGGCACGTTTACAGTTGGTTCTTCGGCATCGGCCGAGCTTCCCTGGATCACTAACAACTACGCCGATGCCCTGGCAAAGGCCCGGCAGTCGAACAAGCTGGTGCTGATCAACTTCACCGGCTACGCCTGCACCAACTGCCACTGGATGCGCGCGAACATGTTCCCGCGTCCGGAGATCCGCCCGCTGCTGGACGACTTTGTTCTTCTGGAGCTCTACACCGACGGAACCGACGCTGCGTCCACCAGCAATCAGGATATGGAAAGCCGCAGGTTTGGCACGGTGGCCATCCCGTTCTACGCCATCGTCGATGGCAACGACCGGGTGGTGGCGACGTTTCCCGGCCTCACCCGCGACGCCGGCGAATTCGCGGTCTTCCTCAGGACCCGCCCTCCCACGGCCAGTGGGGCAGCCTTGACCAGGGGCGAAGCCGCATGGGCGGCCTTATCGCCGGATAAGCAAGGCCACCGTGTGGCCGGAATGAACGGGTCTGTGACACGTGCCGGCCAACCAGCGGAGTTCCCTGGGACGCAGCTTTGGGGAAAGAAATCCGACATTGGAAACAAAGGACCTGGCAATTTGTCACAGACCAGGTGACCAGTGCTCCTTCGCTTGTCGTCGAGCCTGCGGCGGTCTCTCAGACCGCCTTTTCGCGAGTCGCTTCGTTTTACTCCCCCCGCTGACGCACCCGCCGCGCCAGATATAACTCCGCCGCCAGATCTTCCTGCTCTTTCTCGCTGGCGGCGTGCCATCCGATCAGCGCCTTCTCCTTCAGCCGATCCACCAGCCGAAACCGCCGCCGCGCTTCCACCAGAGCCGCCTGCTGCACGGCAATGCGCCGTTCGCACTCCGCCTGGGCGGCGGTGAGGCGCTGCTGGTCGCGATTGGCCCACGTGCGAAATTGGTCCAGCATGGCCAGTTCGCGGGCGTCGCAGGTTCTGTCTTCGATCCGCCGATGCTCGGCCTGTAGTTCGTCGACGAGCGCGGCCACGCGACGCTCGATGGCCTGCTTCTCGGCGAACAGCGCCTGCAGCCGGGCTTCTTCCATTTCCGCCTGGCGCTCCCGCCATCGGCGCGCCGTCTCCAGCGGAAACGAGAACTTTTTCATGGCAGCGCCGCCGCCAGTTGCTGCATTTGCTGCAGGGTCTGCGGGAATCCGACCGCGGCGGTGCAATCCTGCTTCAGGAACGACAGAAGCTGCGGACGCACGCGAATCGCCGCATCGAGCATGGGGTTCGCGCCGGCGGTGTAGGCGCCCAGATTGATCAGATCCTCGGCCCGCCGGTAAGTGGCCATCGCTTCCCGGATCTTCACCGCCGCGCCGCTCTGCCCTTCGGCGGCCAGACGCGGGGCCAGGCGGCTCACCGAGTTGAGAACGTCGATCGCCGGATAGTGCCCCGCCGCGCCCAGCTCCCGCGAGAGAATGATGTGTCCGTCGAGGATGGAGCGCACCGCGTCGCAGATCGGCTCGTTGAAATCGTCGCCTTCCACCAGCACCGTGAAGAAGCCGGTGATGGAGCCTTTCCGAAAGTGGCCGGCCCGTTCGAAGATGCGCGGGAGCATGTTGAACACCGAAGGCGTGTAACCCTTCTGGCTGGGAGGCTCGCCCGCGGCGAGGCCGATTTCACGTTGCGCCATCGCCAGGCGCGTCACCGAATCCATCACCAGCAGAACGCTGGCGCCCTGGTCGCGGAAGTACTCGGCGATGGCCAGCGAAACGAACGCGGCCCGAATGCGCAACGGCGCGGGACGGTCGGAGGTGGCCACCACGATGACCGAGCGCTTGAGACCGTCCGGGCCGAGCTCGTGTTCGAGAAAATCGCGCACCTCGCGGTTGCGCTCCCCGATCAGCGCCACCACGCTCACATCGGCCGAATTGTGACGGCACATGGAGCCGAGCAGCGTGCTCTTCCCTACCCCGCTTCCCCCGAAGATGCCGATTCGCTGCCCTTTTCCGCAGGTCAGCAGGCTGTCGATGGCCTTGATGCCGGTGACCAGCGGCTCCGCAATCGGCTCGCGCTCCAGGGGGCCCGGAGGAACGCGGTACAGCTCGTATTGCTCCTCGCCGTGGAGCGGGCCGAGATCGTCGAGGGGCCGCGCGAAGCCGTCCAGCACGCGGCCCAGCAGTTGCGGCCCCACGTGCACCAGAGCCTCCCTGGTCCGCGAAACGATGGTATCCCCCAGTTGCAGACCGCCGGTTTCTTCCAGCGGCATCGACAGTACGCGGCCGTCGCGAAAACCGATCACCTGCGTTCGCACCGTGCGTCCGCCCGCGGTGGTCACTTCGAGGAAATCGCCGATGGCCGCCGAGGGTCCCTGCGACTCCACCAACAGCCCGACGAGTTCGGTTACCTGACCGCTCCAGCGCCACGTGTCCATGGTCTGCAGCCGGCCGAAATAGCGATCGAGGATCATGGCGGTTCACTCCATCATGTCGGCGAGGCCGCGCTGGATCTCCGCCAGTTGCGTCTCCGCGGAGGCGTCCAGCGAGCCGCGGCCGGTCTCGAAAATGACGCTGCCCTTTTCCAGAGAAGTGTCCGGAACAACCTCGATTTTCTGCGGCGCGCCGATCTGCGCCAGGCACCTTGTCACCGCGCCCGCGTGATCGGGATGGGTGCGGACGCGAAACGTGTCGCGAAGATCCAGTTTCTCCAGCGCCGCCTTCACCAGACCGGTGAGCGCCTCCGGATCGACCGTCAGCTCGCGGTGCAGGATTCGCCGGGCGATGGCCAGTGACAGGCGCACCAGCTCCTCTTCGGCTTCGCGGCGAATGATCTGCCGCAGTGCGGCCATCTCGGCAATGGTGCGGCCGAGGCGCTGCAGCTCGGCGTCGAGCTGCGCGAGAGTCTGTTTGCGGCCTTCGGCTTCGCCCTGGCGCAGGCCTTTCTGGAAAGCTTCCTGGCTGGATTGCTCCACCAGGCGCTCCAGCTCGCGGACTTTCGTCTCCAGCGGGCTCGCATCGCCCCCGGGAGACTCCACCGGACGCTGGCCGGCCGATGGCGGCCGCGCGGCCGGAACGCCGTGAGATCCCACCATCGTGGCTGTGCCCGGCAGCGCCTCCCAGTGGACCGGCTGCACTTCCGGAAGGTCCCTGCGCAGAATCCTAGACGACGTATTGCTCTCCTACGGTGCCCTTCAGGTTGACCACGCCCTCGGCCTCGAGCTGCCGCACCACCGAGATGATCTGTTGCTGGGCCGCCTCCACCTCCTTGATCTTGATGGGCCCCAGGGCGTCCATGTCCTCGCGCAGCATTTCCGAGCCGCGCTGCGACATGGCCGAAAGAAAGTGGTTCTTGAGCTGGTCGCTGGTGCCTTTCATCGCAATAGTGAGGATCTTGCGGTCCACCTTGGACAGAATCTCCTTGATGGCCATCTGATCGATCAGGAGGATGTCCTCGAATACGAACATGAGGTGCCGGATGGTCTCCACGAGGTTCGCGTCGGCGCGCTCGATCGATTCGAGAATCTCCTTGCTGGTGGCCGAATCCAGCCGGTTGAACATCTCCGACACGGCGCGCACGCCGCCGTACGATTCGCGGCTGAGCTCTCCCAGCGCTTTCAGTTTCCCGCCGATGATCCCGGCGATTTTGGAGATAATCTCCGGCGAGATCTGGTCGAGATTGGCCATGCGCAGGGCTACGTCGGCGCGTATCTCCGGCGGCAGCGAGAAGAGCAGCCCCGCCGCCTGCGAGGGGTTCAGATGGGAGAGGATCAGGGCGATGGTCTGGGGATGCTCGCTGTGAATGAACTTGGCAAGCTGTTGCGGATCGGCTTTCTGCAGAACGTCGAAATTGGCCGCTTCGTTTCCCAGCGCCTTCACCAGACGGTCGAGCATCTTACGGGCCTGCTCCGGTCCGAAGGCGTTGTTCAGCATCTTGCGTGCGTAATCGAGGCCGCCCTTCAGCACGTAGTCGTGCGCGACGGTCATCTGGTAGAACTCTTCGAGGATGCTCTCCGCTTCCTCGGGAGTGACCGTACCCACGCGCGCGATTTCTCGTCCTACCGCGTCCACTTCGTCCTCGTCCATGTTGCGCAGGATTTCGGCGCTGATGGCGTCTCCCAGCACCACCATGAGCATGGCGGTCTTGCGAACGCCCTTGATGCGAACCGGCTTGTCGATGGCAAGATTCTCGATCATGACCGGTTACTTGTCGCCCTCCAGCCAGCTGCGCAACACATGCACCATCAGCGTCGGATCCTTCTTCGCGGCTTCGCCGATATGTTTGGTCAGGATCTCGGATTTCTTGGTGGTCACCTGCGGCATCTTCAAAGCGCCCAGGGCTTCGGCCTCCAGCCTGTTTTTGAGCGCGGTCTGCTCGTTCAGCTTGGCCTCCAGTTGCTTGCCGGCGTCGTTGGCGGCTTCCAGCGCCTTCGCGCCTTCTCCCACAATCTCGGGCGGACCCTCGACGACAACGGGCGCCGCCGGCCGGCGGCTGCGCAGCAGGCTGACGATCATCAGCGCCATCAGCGCGAACACCACCGCGCCGCCCAGCACGAACTGTTTATAACGCTTGAGCAACTCGGAGAGCGAGGTGGCCTGCGGCGCGGCGGGCGACGATGCTTCCGGCGGAGCGGGTCCGCCGGAGCCCTCAAACGGCAAGGCCTCGACGACAAGCTGATCTCCGCGCTCGGGCACGAAGCCGATGGCCGCAGCCACCACATCGCGGATGGTCTTCAGCTTCTCCGCCGAGGGCGGCGTGACGATGCGCCGGGCGTGGGCGCCCGTCCCCTCCCAGCGGACCGCATAGTCCACCAGAATGGAAGCGGAAATCCGCTTGATGTTTCCCTCCGGCATGCGGACGTGCCGCACCACCCGGCTGGATTGATAGGCGATGTTTTCGGTGCGCCGCTCGACCCCGCTGGCGCCCCGGCCCGGCCGCGCCGCCGGCCGCGGAAGGCTGGAAGGCGAACCCGGAATACCGCCCGCCAGCATCCCTCCGCTGATGTCCTCCGTCTTTTGCGAGGTGACCATCACCGACTTCGCCGGATCGAAAGTCTCTTCGCTCTGTTCACCGCTGGTGAAATCGCAATCGACGGAAATGCCCGTGCGAAAGTTGTCCGCGCCCGCCAGCGGTTCCACCGTCGAGTTGATCTTGGCCAGCAGGTCGTGCTCGATTCTCTGCTTGTATTCCAGCCCCGCTTCCGAAGGCTCCGGGCTGTCCGGCGACCCCGCGCGCCGCGGCCGGCTCAGCAGATTTCCGTTCATGTCCAGAACGCTGACCTGTTCCGGCTGCAACTCCTCCACGGCGCTGGCGGTGAGATTGCAGATGGCCGCGACGTTCTGCGCGGTGAGCCTGGCCCCCACGCGCAGCTTCAGCAGCACGCTGGCCTTGGCCGGCTGGCGCTCCTCGGAGAAGATGGAGTCCTTGGGAAATGTAATATGAACGCGCGCCTGCTCCACTTCCGACAGCCCCATCATGGAGCGTTCCAGTTCGCCCTCGAGGGCGCGGTGATAGTTGATCTGCTCGGTGAAATCGGTGGCGCCGAAATTGGTTTTGTCGAACAGTTCGTAGCCGATCCGGCCGGTCTTGGGGATTCCCGCGGCGGCCAGCTGGAGCCGCAGTTCGTCCACTTTGGCCGAAGGCACCAGCACCGTGGCTCCGTTCGCCGCCAGCCGGTAATCGGAGCCGCTTTCGTGTACACGGGCCACCACAACGCCGGCGTCCTCGGGCGCGAGATTCGTGTACAACGGCTTGAAGTCGCGCTCCCGCGCCCAGTGCGCGGTCATCACAATGGCCAGAATCACCGCCAGCGCCGCGCCGATTATGACGATGCGCTGCTTTATGGAGAGGCTGCCGATCAGGCGTTTGATCTGATCCATGACGTGAGAGAGACCAGCGCTTCCATGGCGGTCACAACTGCATCTGCATTACCTGCTGATAAGCCTGCACGACTTTGTTCCGCACCTGCACGAACATGTCGAAGGCGAGTTCGGCTTTCTGCGCCGCCAGCGCGACGTCGTGCAGCTCGCCGCCTTCGCCCGAAAGGAAACTGCCGATAGCCTGTTCCGAATTCCGCTGGGTGTTCTGGACTGTGTTCATCGCGTCGGAGAGGACGCTGCCGAAGGCACTCGTTGCCGAATTACCCGCACCCGGCTTCGCAAGTGCCGATATATCGGCGCCCGAGGGGCTGCTGATGGGAAGAATTGGTGCTGACATCATGTCCTCAACAGATCAACGGATTTCGAAATCATGTCCTTCACCGCGCCCATGGCGGCAACGTTTGCTTCATAGCCGCGGACGGAGCTGACCAGATCGGCCATGTCCTCGGCCGGATTGATATGCGGAAAAGCGACGTAACCGCTGGCGTCGGCGTCGGGATGCCCGGGAATGTAACGTCTGTCCGGCGGGCTGCTGTCCTGGACAATCTCAGAAACCTGAACGCCGGTCATGCCCGCGTTCAGCTCGCCCTCGAAAACCGAGCCGAACGGCGAAGTCTGCGGCGCCGTCTCGAACACCGCGTCCTGGCGGCGATACGGGCCTCCTTCGGGAGTGCGCGTGGTTTCGGAGTTGGCGAGGTTCTCGGTGAGAAGTTCCGCGCGAGTGCGCTGGGCGGCCATGCCCGAAGCGCTGACGGAAAGTGCGGAAAACAGACTCATCAGCTGCTGCCCTCCTTTATGGCCGTTCTCAGCATCAGCACCTGCGAACGCAGCAAGCTCTCGGCCACGCTGAAGCGCATGTCGTTTTCCGCCAGCAGGCGGGTTTCGCGATCGAGGTTTACGTTATTGCCGTCATTCTTCGTCAGCAGATCGGGGGTCTCGATCACGTGCGGCGAATCGCCCTTCATGAGACTGTTGAACTCCGATTGAAAATCGATGTCCTTGCTGCTATAGCCCGGCGTATCGATGTTGGCGATATTGGCGGCGACCAGCTTCTGCCGCGCGGCCAGCAGGTCCATGTATTGCTCGAGGCGATCGGCGATGGGACCCAGCACGGCTTTGGAATTGCAATCACCGTACCAGCGGGAAGGGCTAAGCAGAATCACGGATTACAGCCGATTTTACTGGCGAATGTCGAAATGGAATGTTTCATTTCGGTTGGCGGTTTCGAATCGGATCGGCAGCGTTTTCGCCGGAGTGGGGCGGCTTCATGTATGATGCTGGCCGGAGCGCAAAGTGCTGCGAAGGGTATTGCGTTCGCCGCTGGTGGTTCTCCCGGTTTCCGCCGTCGCGATTGGCACGGCCTCCCACACTTTGGCGCAGCTCGCCGATCCCTGCGTGACGTGGGGCGTGGGCGATTCCGGCATCGGTTATATACGCCCGCACGATCTCTGCGGCGTGCACACCGGCATGGGAGAAACGCGAACCGAGGCGGGTCTGATGCTGGCGGGGATCCAGGGAGGCATGCTTCTGGCGGCGGTTCTCGGGGTGTGGGGCGCCGCGCGTCCGCGGCCGAAGATCATGCTCCTCGGCGGAATACTCATGACTCTGGAAATGATCCCGTCGGTGTTCAGCATCTGTCCGCTGGCCGTGCTGACCGGGAGCGTTCTGATTTACCCCGGCCTGCGGAATCAGCGCGCAGCAAGACACTACGGCGGACCAGAACCGGGGATATGATGGGATGGCCTTGCGATTTCGAGTGTTAACGGAAGTGCTCCGGCCGCTCGCGACCACGCCCCGGCGCCTTCCGCGCCCGCGCCCGCTGTTTATGCTGTCGCTCGCGGGCCTTCTCCTGTCGCTGCCGCTCCGCGCTCAGGACACCAGGGTGCCAATGCAGGGGAGCCAGATCGCCGGCCCTGCGCAGGTGGCCGGTTCGCAGGACTGGTACGCCAACATGACCAACTGGCAGCGCGATTCGGCGACCGCCTTTGAGACGTGGATTGCCGACCTGCGCGCGTGGCGGCACGAGCGCCTGACACGCATGGGCTATTCCGGCGCCGAGTACGCCCGGGGCGAGCTTCGCTGGACTCAGCGCGACTTCATCCAGCCGCAGGCCATGGTGGAGGACCGCCGCTTCTACGATCCGCTCGCCCGGCGCTACACCGTCGACCGCTTCCTCGACGACCTCGACGCGCGCTACGGCGGCATCGACAGCGTCCTGCTCTGGCCCGTTTACCCGAACATCGGCATCGACAACCGCAACCAGTGGGACCTCGCGCGCGACCTGCCCGGCGGCATCCCGGCGCTGCGGCAAATGGTCGCCGATTTCCACCGCCGCGGCGTGCGCGTGCTTTTTCCAACCATGCCGTGGGACAACGGGACGCGCGACGTGGGCGAACCCTACTGGGAAGCGACGGCGAAGCTGATGGCCGAGATCGGCGCCGACGGCGTCAACGGCGACACCTTCAACGGCATTCCCGCGGCGTACCGCGACGCGGCCGGGAAGGCGGGCCATCCGCTGCTGCTGGAACCCGAGGGAGCGCCCGCGGACGACGGCATGCTCGCCTGGAATCTGCAGAGCTGGGGCTACTGGAACTACCCGTTCGTTCCCATGGTGAGCCGCCTGAAGTGGCTGGAGCCTCGCCACATGGTCCACGTCTGCAACCGCTGGGCGCGCGACCGCAACGACGACCTGCAGGCCGCGTTCTTCAATGGTGTGGGCTTTGAGAGCTGGGAAAACGTGTGGGGCATCTGGAACCAGATCACGCCCCGCGATGCCGAGGCGCTGCGCCGCATCGCGCGGATCTATCGCGCCCTGCCGGATTACCTGGTAAGCGCGGACTGGACGCCGCACGTGCCCACGCTGCGCTACGGCGTCTACTCCAGCGCGTTCCCGCTGCAGGGCTCGACGCTCTACACGCTGGTCAACCGCAACGAGTTCAACCTCACCGGCGAGGTGCTGCGCGTCCCGTACAAGCGGTTCCAGCGCTGTTACGATCTCTGGAACGGCGAGGAGCTGACCCAGCGCGACGAGGGCGGGAGCGCCGTGCTCAGCCCGCCTATGGAGGCGCACGGCTTCGGGGCAATCCTCGTGGTGGAAGCGGGCGTCGAGGCGCCGAAGCTCGCGGAACTGCTGGCGCAGATGAAGGCCACCGCCCGGAAGCCCCTGGCGAGCTACTCGAACGAATGGCACTTCCTGCCGCAGAAACTGGTCGAGATCGAACCAACCGTGACGCCCACGGCGACGCCTGAGACTGCGCCCGCGGGCATGGTGAAGATCCCCGGCGGCGACTTCGTCTTCGCGGTGACGGGCGTGGAGATCGA
>Ga0326727_10010622_pt1 | contig 21851 bp, 19 predicted proteins | sample MB2enrmetagenome_FD_207643 | JGI IMG/M metagenome (GOLD analysis project Ga0326727, IMG submission 207643) | Lab enriched peat soil microbial communities from McLean, Ithaca, NY, United States - MB29MY | ecosystem: Environmental > Terrestrial > Soil > Wetlands > Peat | place: USA: New York...
GCACAGAGGCACCATTGGCTTACCGGTCATAGCTCGCCGAAACCACACAGCCCGTGATCTTACACTGATGCGCCAATCACACCACAGTTTCATCCTGCATCAGCCCCCAAAGGGGGTCCCTGCTTCATCCTTTATCCCGCCATCGCAGGCTGGCCAAATTCCATTTGAGCCTGTAGTCTTCCTGTCGAGCGCATGAAGATTCTGGTTCTGACGAATTTATACCCGCCGCATCACGCCGGCACGTTCGATAATCATTGCGAGACGGTGACGGAATCATTGCGTCTGAGGGGCCATACCATCCACATATTGACCTCCAACCACGGCCTGCGCAGCGAATTGCGGGACAGCGGGATCGAAAGGCGGCTTCACCTCAATGGCGTCTTTGGGCATCCGTCAACCACCGGCTACCTGGATTTAAGGCCGATCGAGGTCCATAACAATGATGCGCTTCGTGAATCCTTGGAGGAGTTCCAGCCGGACGTCGTCCATGTCTTCAGCCTGTTTGGGCTTTCCAAATCCCTGATCTTCACTCTCTACAATTCGCGGCTGCCCATTGTCTATGATGTGTTCGACCACTGGCTTTCAACCGACGTCGCGGAGGATCCGTGGCTGCGGTTTTGGAATGCGCCCAGCCTGCCCTTTCTGGCCCAATCAACCCGCAAGGCGCTGGAGATGAGCGGGGAACGGGGGCGGCTGGATGGGAAAGCCCCAACCCGCCTCCAGGAAGGCTACGACCGGGTGCCGGGCCTTTTCGGGGATGAGGGTGACCGCCGCAAGCTGCCGCCCAATTCGATTGCCGGATTCCGTTTCGAGCGCATCTATTTTTGCAGCCAGACGCTGAAGTGCCTGGCCGAGCAGACCGGCTTTTGTGTGCATCATGCCGAGGTGATTTATCCCGGCATTACCGCGGCCTGCATCGGCGACATCAAGCCGGCCGGCGGGCCTATCAAGAGATTTTTGATTGTCACGCGCCTGACGCAAGCAAGCGGCGTCATGACGGCGCTCAACGCGCTGCAGATCGCGCGGGACGCCGGATTGGACATTGGGTTGAGCATTTACGGTCGGGGAGATTCCAAATACGTGGCGAGGCTGCGCACGTTTGCCGTGGCGAACGAGCTGCCGGTGGAGTTTTTGAACGTTTCCAACCAGAACACCGACCTGCCGGAGGTTTACAAGCGGCACGACGTGCTGCTGCACACACCCGAGTGGGCGGAGCCGTTTCCCTTTACCGCGCTGGAGGCGATGGGTTGCGGGTTGCCCGTCATCGGGGCGCGCTCAGGCGGCATGGAGGAACTGCTGCGCCACGGCGAAAATGCCCTCACCTATCCGGCCGGCAACGCGCCGGAACTGGCCGCGCGCATTCAGGAATTGCTCATCTCGCCCGCGCTCCGCTGTCAAATGGCGGAAGCGGCCCAGGAAGAAGTGCTGGCGCGCTTCAACGGCACCACCGTCATCGACCAGATCGAAAGCTATCTCGCCGGTTCCCAGGCGCGAACGAGCTGATTCAGCCGATGTGGACCAGTTTGCCGCCGGGCAGGACGCGCAGGCGTTCCCCGCGCCATTCCACGCGATTGCCGAAGAATGCGGCGGCCCAGATCACAACATCCATCAGGTCCTTCACCGACGCCAGCCAGCAAAACGCGAGCTGAGCATTGGATTGCGTCAGGCGGCATTGCTGCCGCGCGGCGCTGGCGATGCGAAAAAGCAGAGCGGCGAGAAAGAACGGGACCGCGGCGCGGTCGTTCCCCGGCAGCAGCCAAAGCAGCGGCCAGACGGTTGAATTGCCCAGAATACTGAAAAAGTAGGGCAGGGGCCGGCAAACGCGAATGGTCCGCGCCCAACGCAATTGATGCCTCCAAACCTCTTTCCAGCCGGCGGCTGGCTCGCGGCAATCCACCACCTCGGTTGAAAAATCGATCCGCCCGCCCGCCCGCGCGATGCCGCGGCCCAATTCGTAATCGTCCGCCAGGTAATCGGCCAGGGAAGCGAAGCCGCCAATCTGCCGCAGCATGGTGGCGGGCAGGGACATGACCGCGCCGAGCGCAAAATCGGCGGCCGCCAGGCTGCGGGCCTGCAGGACCTGGCTCCAGAAGTCGGCGTTGACCCCCACGGCTTCCCAGCGCATGGCGGCGGTGGCCGGGTTGGCCAGGCGATAAAAACAATTGACAAGCCCGGTTTCCGGCCTGCCCAGAAGCGGCGCGACGTTGGCGGCAAAATCGGGGCGCGCCTCGACATCGGCATCGCTGACCATGAGGAGCGGATGGCGGATATGCGGCTCCAATTGCCGCAGAGTGGAAACCTTGCCGTTGACCCCCAGGTTCTCGCCGCAAACGATCAGCCGGGCGTCCACGGCCGGGAATTCAGCCAGCAGCTCCTGCACGACGGCGCAGACCGGGTCCCCGGCTGAGGCCACACCGCAGAGAATCTGCACGGGACCCGGGTACTCCTGCGCGAACCAGCTCCGCAAGCAGCGCCGGGTTTCCGCGTTGCAGCCTTTCAGCGGCTTGAGCAGCGTCAACCCCGGCAGCGCGCCCGGCCTGGCGGCGCGGCGATGCAAGGGGAAGCGTTCGGAGACAATCCAGCGCCAGAGCGTGAGCAGAAAGCTCAACACGGCGAGTATGGCAAAGACCCGGTCCGGCACGATCAGAGTTCGTCCACCGCAATCACGCGGAGGATTTCTTCCAGGGGGGTTTGTCCTTTATAGACCCGGCGCAGGCCGCGCTGCCACATGGTTTGCATGCCTTGCGCCACGGCCACTTCCTGCAACGCTTTGGTCGGCATTTTCTGCATGACCGCATCGCGAAACACCTGGTCCACCGTCAGCAGTTCAACAACCGCGGTGCGGCCGGAAAAGCCCGTGTTCAGGCACTGGTCGCAGCCCGTGCCGTGGCGGAATTGGGCTGACTCCCGGTCTTCCACGGGGATCAAGCGCAACAGGGACGGCTCCGGCTGATACGGTTTGGCGCAAAAGGGACAATTGTTGCGGATCAGCCGCAAGCCCAGCACACCGGAGATGCTCGAGGAAAGAAGAAACGGCTCGATGTCCATGTTCATCAACCGGGCGAACACCCCGGCGGTGCTGCCGCTGTGTATGGTGCTGAAAACCAAATGCCCCGTCAAACCCGCCTGCACCGCGATGTTGGCCGTGTCGGGATCGCGGATTTCCCCCACCATGATGACCTGCGGATCCTGCCGCATCAGCGAGCGCAACGCCTTGGGATAGGTAAAATCCTGGGCCACGTTCACTTGGGCCTGGGCGATCATCGGCAGGTTAAACTCCACGGGGTCCTCCACCGTGGCGATGCTGATGGCCGGTCCGTGCCGTTGCGTCAACAAATATAGGGCCGAGTACATGGTGGTAGTCTTGCCCGATCCGGTCGGCCCCGTCAGCAGCACCAGCCCGCTTGGCCGGCTGATGAGCTTGATAAACTGCTGCAAGACATCGTCTTCGAACCCCAGTGAGCCAAGGTCGAAACTTCGATTGCTCGGGTCAAAAATTCGCACCACGATCTTCTCCCCGCGCGTGGTTGGGAAAGTCGAGATGCGCTGCTCCACTCCCCCCAGCTCCGGATCGGCCGGGGCGTGCCCTTCCTGCGGCAGGTTGGTTTGGTAAGTGATGAGGTTGGCCATGACCTTGAAGCGCCCGGATATTTTCTCCATCAAGTCCAGCGGCAGATGCACCAACTCCGTCAGCACCCCGTCCAGGCGGACGCGCACCACCAGCGTGCTTTCCCACGGCTCAATATGTATGTCGCTCGCCCCCGCCTTGATGGCGTCCAACAGCAGGTACTTGACCAGGGTGGCAATCTCTATCCCGTTCTCGGCGGATTCCGATTGCAGGTATCGAAGTGTTTCGCTCATTTTTGCTGGCCGTTCTTGCGCTCGGTCTTAATTTTTTATCTAATTGCTGTCCAAATCCTGATCTTTTCGAGGATTGAGGTTGAGATTAGGATTAAGATCGGAATTAAGATTAGGATTAAGATTCAGAAGAGCAAGATTAAGATTGTGCAACCGCTGACCAGCCATGCCTGCCAGTTGACCGATCGCCAGGCCGCCGCCCTGGAAGAGTATTTGCGCGCCCATGATTTTCAGTTCCGCGAAGCGCCCTATGCGCGCTTTGCCGCCGGCAAGGGAAAAACCAACGTGGTCTTTTACCAAAGCGGCAAACTGGTCGTGCAAGGCAAGGACACGCAGGAGTTCGTCGAGTTCGTGCTCGAACCGCACATTTTGCGGGAGGCCAAGCTGGGTTACGAAGCGGTGCTCGACCCGGAACTGCTCGCCCCGCGCATTGGGGTGGATGAAAGCGGCAAGGGGGATTTTTTCGGGCCGCTGTGCGTCGCGGGCGTGTATATCAACCAGGGCGCCATCCAGGCCTGGCAAGGGGCGGGCATCAGGGATTCAAAGAACATTTCCGGGGACCGCAGGATCGCGGAACTGGCCAAACTGATTCGCGGAACGCCCGGTTGCGTCTATAGCGTGGTGCCCATCGGCGACGAGGCTTACAACCGCCTTTACTCCAAGATGAAGAATGTCAACACCCTGCTCGCCTGGGGCCACGCCCGCGTCATCGAGAACTTGATGGCGCTCTCATATCAAATGAACCCTCCGCCGGTGCGCGCCATCAGCGACCAATTCGCCCATGACAAGGGCCTGATCAGCCGCGCCTTGATGAAGCTGGGGCGCGGCATCAAGCTGGTGCAGCGCCACAAAGCCGAACAAGACCTGGCCGTCGCCGCCGCTTCCATCCTGGCCCGCAATGAATTCGTCACCCGCCTGCGCGACTTGGCCCGGCGCTATGACATGGATTTTCCCAAAGGCGCTTCCGCCGCGGTCGATGCCGCCGCCAGGCAATTCGTGGCCAAGCGCGGCGCCGGGGAACTCGCCAAGGTGGCCAAGATGCATTTCCGCACCGCCTTGCGCGCCCAGGGCCTGCCCGAACCTCCGAAAACCCAATGGCAACGCCGTTGACCGGCGACGCCTACGGCGTCACCGCGATATAAACTTCCTTGACCACCGGTCCGCCCAACGCGCGGTCAAAATCAGCCAGGAGCTGGGCGCGCGTGGCATTCAGCACGCCGGGCTTGTAGAGATCGGAGGCCACTTTGCCCTTGAGATCGTCGGCAGCCAGGCTCAATAGCTTGGCTTGGTTTTGATTCACCTTCTCCTTGGCCGCCTTGTCTGCGCAAATCAGCGCCAGGCTCCGGAAGCCGGAGGCCGCGCCCAGGTTGGCGCCGTCCAACGGGATTTTGGCGAAGATGGGGGCGGCGTCCTGCCCGGCTTTCTCTTGCGCATAGATCGCCTTCATTTTTGGGACCAGAACATACTTGCTGGCTGTCAGGGCCAGCAACGGCATGCCCACCAGGATGACGAGCGCGGGCAGCCACGCCATGATGCTTTCAAGGAGCGCTGCGCGGGCGGAACCCGCTACGGTCTGTGCTCCGGTGTTATCTGCGCCGGCTTTTGGCGCCGTTCTCGGTGTCTCTGTGAGTGCGTGTGTCATAAAAAATCCTGGTTCAGCCCGGCTAGGCTGTATCTTCGGCGCCGGCCAGTTCCAATGCGTCCGATTGAATGACGCCCAGGCCGTTGCTGCCGGGCCCCGCCAGGGCCGGCAAGGGGGTGGCGGCGGACAAATTGGAGTAGAGACCGTGGCCTTCGCTGATCAAGGCCCGCGGTTCCTGAAAACTCTGCAAGAGGACCTGCCCGCACGAAAAATAAGTGCCGTCAGAAAGCTGCACCGTGATTCTGCCCCATTCGTCTATGGTATAGCACACCATCCAAGAGGCGGGAATGGCGCCGGGCGGCAAGCCGGCGGCGCTGATTTGCAGGTCGCCCACGGCGCAAGGGCCGCCCCCGATGCCGCCCTGCAGCCGCGCCCCGGTGCCGGTTGAAAGATAGCCATTCTCGTCAATGGTAAAATGGCCCCCCTGTGTGGCATACTGTTCGCCGGTCACAAGATCGCGCACTACGAAATAGCCGTCGCCCAAAATGGCCAAATCCACGGTCGCGCCCGGGACGAGCCTGGCGGCGTTGTCATGGCTGGTTGCATCCAGCTCGCGTAAGGCTGAACCCGAAAAAGCGGTCATAGGCGCCTGCAACTCTGCAAATTGGACTGACGGACGGCCGCAGCAGGGTCAACGGAGGCCAATGGGGTCATGCCGGGTTCGCCCGTTTGGCCGGTGACATCGAGGATCGCCACGCTTTGCGCGGGTGCGACATGCCAGGAAACCTTCAGGGATACCCGCGCCGCCCCTTCCTGCGCCCCGGAATGGGACAACTCCAGGGAAACTGGGACAGTGCCGGGCGGCGTTGTTGGCGCCGTCTTCCCAGAATGCACATTCTCATCAGCGAAATAATTCATGCAGTTGCAATGAAAGCATCGGCCATGCCAGCCGGAGGCTTAAGAGCGTTAAGAGCGGCCGGCCAAGGCATTTCCCACTTTCCGGCGGGAGGCCCGGCAGGTCGCGCGCCCGTTCTGGTGGGCCCTCGAGGATGGGGTAAGGGGGCGCGTCTTCCGGGAGGCCCCGTTGGAACGGGTTTTCAGCATGGCCTGCAATGCGGCATCGGCGCGGCGTTCGGCCCGGCGCAGGGTGGCAATGCACTCTTCACGCTGCTTTTCCAGCAGGTGATACGAGCTTTGGGCTTGGGCGGCCAGGGCGGCCCGGGCCGCGCGCACAGCCTCGGCGGCCCGCCCGGCGGGACCTGCGCCGTCCAATAATTTGCGCATGACAATCCATATTTGCCGGATTTGCTGGTGGATCGTTTCGAGCAAATCGAGGGCTTGCTGTCGGGCCAGGAGGGCGCGGACATATTCTTGGACGGCCTCTTGTCCAAGGTCTGCGGCGACCGCGTCATCGGCGGGGTGGTAGTGCGTATCAATCATAAATCGCGTTGTCTTTACCCCACCAAGCAAGCCATGTGCCAAAAACCAAAAACAGTCAAACAATGGGGCAAGTGCCCCCGGGCGCCGCGTCAAGCCGGAATTTATTGCCAGCCGCATTCGGGGGAGAGGAAAGAATGTTCATTTTGAGCTTCCACGCCGATTCAACCTTCGGCTGACGCCGATTCATGCTTCTTTTTGGGCCGTTCTTGTATTAGTGTCCAGAGCGCAAGGGAGGGCTCTCATGGCGCGTGTCAAGCGCTGGAGCGGCTCTATCCTGATATGAAAATTGGTTTGCTCATCGCGCTGCTCCTGGCGCCCTTGCCAGCCCAAGCCCAATCCTACTCGATCAGTTGGTACAGAATCGCCGGCGGCGGTTATTCCCTCACCAGCGGTTTTTGGAGCCTGATCTCGGTCGTGCAATCGCCCGGCATGCCGATGTTGGCCATCTCCCGCGCCGGCAACAGCGTCGTCGTCTCCTGGCCGGACACGGGCAGTTACGTTTTGCAGCAAAACAGCAGCCTGGGCGCATCCGGCTGGTCCAACAGCAACTACGCCATCAGCACCAACAACGGCGCCAGCAGCGTCACCCTCACGCCGCCCCCGGGCAATTTGTTCTTCCGCCTCTCTCAATAGCCTTGGCCGCCGCGCTCCAGGCTTGAGGCGCGGGCCGGGGCAGGCTTTACTGGGCGCCGGATGGACGATTCGCATGGCAAACGTCAAACCTGGCTCGTCTGCCTCGGGCTGGCTGCCGCCATTCTGGCCGCCTATGGCCCGCTGTGGCATTGCCAGTTCGTGTGGTACGACGACAACGAGTATGTCATCGACAATGACATCGTGCAACAAGGGGTCACTTGGCCGGGCCTGCTCTGGGCCTTCTCGACTTTCCATGCCAGCAACTGGCACCCTCTGACCTGGCTCTCGCACATGGCGGATTGCGAAGTCTTCGGACTGAACCCCGCCGGGCACCACGCCGTCAGCCTGCTTCTGCACATCGCCAATTCCATCCTCCTTTTTCTGCTGTTGCAACGCCTGACCCGGGCGCGCTGGCCGGGCGCCCTGGCCGCCGCCTTCTTCGCCCTGCATCCCTTGCACGTCGAGTCGGTGGCCTGGATTTCGGAACGCAAGGACGTGCTCGGCGGGCTCTTCTTCCTGTTGGCCATCGGGGCTTATGTGCGCTACGCGGAGGAGGCCGCGCGGCCGGCCCCGGCGCGCAAAACCTTCTACGTCGCCTCGCTCGTTTTGTTCGCCTTGGGGCTCATGGCCAAGCCGATGCTGGTGACGCTGCCCTTTGTCTTGCTTCTGCTTGACTTCTGGCCCCTGCAACGTCTCCGCCCGCCCCTCGCCCCGTTGCTGGCGGAAAAAATCCCGTGGTTCATTCTCTCAGCCGCCTCGTGCGTCGTCACTTGCCTGGCGCAGCAGCGCGGCGGCGCCATCCGTTCGCTGGCCGTGCTGCCGCTGGCGGCGCGTTTGCAGAATGTGCCGTTGGCTTACGCGCGTTATCTGGAGAAAACCTTCTGGCCGGCCGGCTTGGCCCTCTTGTATCCGATTTCCCCGCCTTGGCCGGTTTGGGAAGTGGCCGGCTCCGCTGCCGTCCTGGCGCTGATCACGGCCTGGGTCATTTGGCGCGTCCGCGCCCAACCCTATCTGCTGGTGGGTTGGTTGTGGTTTCTGGGGATGTTGGTTCCTGTCATCGGCGTGGTTGCGGTCGGAGTGCAATCGATGGCCGACCGCTACGATTATCTGCCCGGCATCGGCCTGTTCATCATGATCATCTGGGCGGCGCGGCAATGGGTTCCCCGCTTGGGGGCGCTGCTTCCGGCGGTTTTGGCGGGGCTGGCGCTGGCCGCTTGCCTGGTGCTGACCTGGAGGCAAACGCAGGTTTGGAAGGACAGCGAGACTCTGTTCAACCACACCCTGGCCGTCACCGGGCCTAACCCCCTCATCGAGAGCGACCTCGGCAAAGTCCTTCTCGAGGAAGGCCGCGTGGATGAGGCGCTGCCCCACCTGCGGCGCGCGGTGCTGTTGGCTCCCGATTTCCCCCTGCCTCACTACAATCTCGGCTCGGCCTTGCTGGCCAGGGGACAGGTGGCGGAAGCCCTGGCCCAATTTGAAATCCATGTCGCCCTGCGACCGGACGATCCCATGGCGCAATGCAACTTTGGCAGTGTCTTGCTCAATCACGGCCTGCCCGAAGACGCCATCCCCCATCTCGAAATGGCCGTTCAACTCCGTCCTGATGTGGCCGATTACCACTGCAAATTGGGCGACGCCTGCCGCCAGGCCGCCCGCGCCCGGGAAGCCATCAGTCAATATGAACAATGCCTGCGCCTGGCCCCCCGCCACCTCAAGGCCGCCGCTGCCCTGGCCTGGATGCTGGCCACCAACCCGGACCCTTCCCTGCGCAACGGCGCGCGCGCCCTCCAACTGGCCTTGCTCGCCGATGAATTGTCAGGCGGCCAGGACCCGAAGAGGCTTGGCATTCTGGCCGCGACCCTCGCCGAGACGGGCGATTTTTCCGGAGCCGCCGCCACCGCGGAGCGCGCCCTGCAACTCGCGGGCGCGCCGGACCATTCCGCGCTCGCCGACACATTGCGGGCGCAACTGGCCTTGTACCGCGCCGGCTCGCCCTTCCGGGATGTTGTCAAGAACAGGCAAAACTAAGCCGCAACGAATCAGTTGGTTCCGGGGAGCGCGGTCGTCTCGACCGCTGTTGTCGGCGTCCCGCCGACGAGCCAGGCTGCGACTACACAATTTCTTGAAACACTCTACGGCATTTCAACAAAAACTGTAGTCGCAATTACGCGGATATGCAGGCTCCGCAGGAGCGTCGCCCTACCGAGTCGGTGGTAGGGCGAGGCTCCCGCCGAGCCATCTTACGGCCACAGCTTTTCTTAAACCGCTATAAAGAAGATTCGCGTGCAGAGCCGCCAAGAGCGCAGAGTGCTGTCATCGGGTCGTTAAACCGAAACAGCGTCTGTTGATCCACCCTAATCGTCGAGAAACCAGAAAATTGTCCAGGTTTGGACTTGACGTGCCGAAAACTTCCGAAATTCGGTTCGCCAACAAAAATCTGTCAAATTCAGAGGCATGGGCCGGTTTTCCAGTTCTCGTTTTGACATCATCTTCAACGTAAAAATATAAATTGAATTTGCCATTTGAATGTTGCCGGGCGTATTCGACAATCTGCGCGTGCAGATTGTGAAGGATGCAAAAAAGCGAGAGAGAGGATGAGGAAAGTTTTAACAGTGGGGGGCATACTTATGCTGCGGGTGTGGATTGCTGGTGGCTAGCGGTGAGTTCATTGCAGAAGCCGAACGTCACGTTGCACACATATCCATCATTGCCTTTGCGTTATTCACGTTGGTTCCGTTGGTTTTGCTTATGCCTGCGCAGCCATCCGAAAAACTGCGAGTGCGCTTTTTCTTCATTGGCCTGGTGGAGATATTTATCATTTTGTTATCCGTGGCGATGTTAATTCCAAACTAGGACACTACCCAGGATTAACCCTGTTTTTCAACCGCCCGCGCCGCCGCCGCGTCCCGCTCGATCTGCTGTTGCAGGGCGGCCGCCGAGGGGAATTGGCGTTCGTCGCGCAGCTTCTTGAGAAATGTCAATTCGATTTCCTGGCCGTATAGGTCGCCCGCGAAATCCAGCAGGTGCGCCTCCACGCACAAGCCGCCTTCGGCCGAATACAGGGTGGGGCGGCGCCCGATGTTGACCGCCGCGCGCCGGCTGTCCCCGCCCCATCGCGCCTCCGCCGCATAAACGCCCGCCGCCGGCACCAGAATGCCGGCCACGTTGAGATTGGCCGTCGGGAACCCCAGCTTCCGTCCAAGACGCCCCCCGGCCACGACCGCCCCGCACAGCGTGTAGGGCCGGCCCAGCATTTGCCCCGCCCAATCAAACCGCAGTGCGCGCACCGCCTCGCGGATGCGTGTGCTGCTGACGGGCTGGCCGTCCAGGGAGACATCGGGCAGGGCATATACTGCAAATCCCAGTTCCCCTCCCAACGTCCGCAGCAGCGCCACATTGCCCGAACGCCGGTGGCCGAACTGAAACGTTTCCCCGACGCTTATGGCGCGAATGGCCCCGAAGTCGCGCGCCAGGCTGCGAATGAACTGTTCGCCGGAAATTTCGCTGAACGTCTTGTCAAAAGGAATGACGCAGGCGGCGTCCGGGCCGAGCGAAGCGATGACCCGCAGTTTTTTCGATAGCGGGTAAATCAGCGGCGGCACATGCTCCGGCGCGACCACGCTGTTGGGGTGGCGGTCGAACGTCAGCGCCAGCGACCGGGCGCCGAGTTGCCGCGCTTCCTGGCAGGCCCGGCCAATGACTCCTTGATGGCCCAGATGCACGCCGTCGAAGACCCCGATGGCCAGGCAAACGCCGCCCGGCCCGGGCTTCAATTCAGCGGCGGCATGAACAATATTCATCGGTCTCGAGGCCGGGGCGTGTCAAACCGGCTGCGCCAATTTCAGGAACGGCAGCACCCGTTTCTGAAGCTCGCCCAGCGACAATTTGAGCGCGTCTTCAAATGGGATCGAGTCCTTGACATCAAACTTCCCGGAAGCGACCCGCCGCAGGGAAGCCAGATGCGCGCCGCATCCGACCTTCCGCCCCAGTTCGTGGGCCAGGGCGCGCACGTAGGTGCCTTTGGTGCAGGCGATGCGAAATTGGCCGAACGGCTCGGCGTAGCTGCCGAAGTGGAAGCTGTAAACGTGGATCAGGCGCGCCTTGCGTTCCACCTCGATCCCTTTGCGCGCCATTTTGTAAAGCGGCACCCCCTTGACCTTCACGGCCGAAACCATGGGAGGTTCCTGCATCTGGTCCCCTTGGAACGTGGCCGCCAGGGCGTTCAACTCCTCCACCGTCAGCGGCGGCACGGGCAGCGAGGACACCAGCTCGCCGTCGGCGTCGTAACTGTCCGTGGCCTCGCCGAATTTGATCGCGCCCTCATAGACCTTGTCATCCGCCATCAGCTTCTCGGAAAGCTTGGTGCCCCGGCCCAGCACGATGATGAGCAAGCCGGTGGCGTTGGGGTCCAGCGTCCCGCAATGGCCGGCCTTTGCCAGCCCAAAGTTGCGCCGCAACGCGTCCACCACGTCGTGCGAAGTCGGCCCCGCCGGTTTGTCAATTAAAATGGCGCCGTCGAATGGGTCGAAGGTGTGCATGTCTCAGCGCGCGGCGTCCAGGGCCTTCATCACCGCGCCCAGCACCCGGCGTTGCACGGAAAGGGCCTGGCCGGGAATGCGCGCCCCCGCCGCCGCCGCGTGGCCCCCGCCCCCAAATGGCGTCAGGATTTCGTTCACGTTGATCCGCGGCGACTTCGAGCGCAGGCTCACCCGCGTCAGGTCCTTTCCTACTTCCTCGAAGACACACGCCACCACCACCGGTTCGATGGCCCGGATATGATCGATCAGCCCCTCGGTGTCGCTCCGGTCCGCCCCGGTGCGGGCGAAGTCCTTTTTCTTCAGCCAGAGCCAGGCGAGCTGGTTGTGGTGCGCCAGGTGAAAATGATCATAGACGTGCTTGAGCAAACGGATGCGGGAGAGCGAATAGGACTGGTAAACTTCATGGCAAATGGTTTCCAGGTTCGCCCCCAGCCTCACCAATTCGGCCGCGGTGTGATAGGTCACGGGCTTGGTCGTGGGGTATTGGAAGGACCCCGTGTCGGTTGAGACCGCCGTGAACAGGCAATCGGCTATGGCCGGCGTGATCGGCCAGCCGGCCGCCTGCAACAGCCGGAATATCAATTCCCCCGTGGACGCTTCCCGCGCCGAAATCCAGTTCAAGTCTCCGTAGCGCGTGTTGCTCTGGTGATGGTCGATGTTGATGAGGCATTTGCGCCGCGCCACCGCCCGGGCCACCGAGCCCATGCGGTCTAAGGCGGCGCAATCCACCATGATGACCAGGTCAAAGGCCCGCGCGCCGTTGGGTTTCTGCAGAAGCTTGTCCGGGTCCAGGAAAGCGTACTTTTGCGGCATGGCATCCTCATTCCAACAGGCGACCTTCTTGCCCTGTTTGCGCAGCGCCAGCGCCAGGGCCACTTCCGAGCCGACGCAATCGCCGTCGGGACGCACATGGCCCGCAATGCAAATGGAACGGCTTTCGGCAATCTTGTCCAGAATCCGATCAATGATCTTGAGATGGGATTTCATTCCGGTTGCCCGAGGGAGGTCTTCTCCAATTCCTCCAGGATTCTCAACACCCGGTTGCCCCGCTCAATGGACTCATCGAGAACGAAGCGCAGTTGCGGGGTGTATTTGAGTATGATGGCCCGCCCCAACAGGCCCTGGATGCGTTTGCGCTTCTTCTCCAATTCCTCCATGGCCCGCTTCTTCTGGGCGTTGCCCCCCAGCACCCCGATGAAGACCGACGCCGTCTTCAAATTGGGTGCGACCTTGACGTCGTTGACATTGACCAGGCCGACTTCGCTCATGGGCAATTCGCGCCGGATGACCTCGCCGATCTCGCGCTTCAACATCTCGCGCACGCGTTCCATTCTCAGGGACATGGCAACCTCCTGGCCTTCAAGCCGGTTTCGGAACTGTTTTCTCCGTCGTGTAACATTCGATGGCATCGCCGACCTGCCAATCATTGAACCCTTCAATGCGCACGCCGCATTCCATGCCGGCGCGCACTTCATGCACGTCGTCCTGAAACCGGCGCAGGGTGTTGATGATGCCTTCGTAAATCAAGCTCTTGCGCCGCAGAACGCGCGCCTTGCCCCGCACAATCCGCCCGTTGCTCACCATGCAGCCGGCCACGTTGCCGCCTTTGGACAGCCCGAAAATCTTCCGCACCTCCGCCGACCCGATCACCGTCTCCTTGACCGCCGGCTCCAGCAATCCCGCCATCGCCTCCTTCACCTCATCGATCAGCTCATAAATGATGGAATACAACTTGATCTGCGCGCCCTCCCGCTTGGCCAACTCCGCCACCTCCGCATCGATCCGCGTGTGGAAGCCCAGAATGATGGCTTCGGAGGCCGACGCCAGCAGCACGTCCGATTCCGTGATCGTCCCCACCGCGCTGTGGATCACTTCCAGCGTCACCACCCCGCCTTCGATCTTTTTGAGCGCTTCCACGATGGCCTCCACCGACCCTTGGGTGTCAGCCTTGACCACCACGCGCAGCGACTTGGCCTGCGACTCCTCCAAAGTGGCAAACAGGTTCTCCAGCGTCACTTTGGTCCGGTTCTCCGTCGATTGCGTCCGCGCCTCCTGCGCCCGCTGGTCGGCCAGGTCCCGCGCCGCTTTCTCATCCTCCAATACGCTGAATTCCAGCCCCGCTTCGGGAATCCCGTTCAGGCCGAGTATTTTCACCGCGACCGACGGCCCGGCCTCCTTTTGGCGCGTGCCTTCCTCGCTGATCAACGCCCTCACCTTGCCCCAATAAGGGCCGCAAATCACCACCTCGCCCACCCGCAACGTCCCCTTGCGCACCAGCACGGTGGCGGTCGGCCCGCCCGGTTCCAGGCCGGACTCGATGACGTTGCCTTTGGCGCGCCGGTTCGGGTTGGCCTTCAGCTCCAGCAAATCGGCCTGCAGCAGAATCATCTCCAGCAGCTTGTCCACCCCCTGCCGGGTCAAGGCCGAGACATCTACAAAGATCGTTTCCCCGCCCCAATCATCCGGCACCAGGCCCCGGTCCTGGAGCTGCTGCCGGACCTTCATCGGATTGGCATTGGGATGGTCGCACTTGTTGACCGCCACCAGGATGGGGACTTTGGCCGCCTGCGCGTGGCTCAAGGCCTCCAGCGTTTGCGGCATCACGCCGTCGTTGGCCGCCACCACCAGCACCACGATGTCCGTCACCGTCGCCCCGCGCGCCCGCATGGCGCTGAAGGCGGCATGGCCCGGCGTGTCCAGAAACGTGATTTGTTGCAGGTCTTTTTTCCTCTCCGGATGAGGGAATGAAATCGTGTAGGCGCCGATGTGCTGCGTGATCCCGCCCGCTTCCCCCGCCGCCACGTTGGTTTTGCGGATCACATCCAGCAACGTCGTCTTGCCGTGATCGACGTGCCCCATGATCGTGACCACCGGCGGGCGCGGCTTCATGTCTTCCGGCTTGTCCTCCACGTCCAGCTCCACCTTCTTGACCGGGGTGTGGGCCCCCCCGCCCCGCTCCCGCTTTTCCACCTCGAAACGATAATTGTACTTGGCGCAAATCTTCTGCGCCACGTCCTCCTCGATGGACTGGTTGACATTGGCAAAAACGCCCACTTCCATCAGGTCGGCAATGATTTGAAAGGGCCTGCGCTTCAGTTGCTCCGCCAGGTCGCGCACGATGATGGGCGGTTTCAGCGTAATGATCTCGCCGGAAGCAGGCGGGACATATTTGTCCGCTTTGGGCGCCGCCGGAGCGGCGGGCGGTTTCGGCGCCGCTTTCTGCCCCCCGCGCTGGCCGGGCAGGGCCGGGCCGGCCGGCGCCGTGGCGCCGCCTCGAACGGACCGGATATCGCCGCGCCGCCCAAATTCCGTCTTGCCGCCGCCCAAACCCCGGCCAGCCGGCTTCTCCGGCGATGGCCGTGGCGCGGGCCGGGCAGGCAAAACCACAAAACCGACTTTCTCGCCAATTCTCGGCAGATGCGGCGGCAACGGCGGCGGTGCTGGCGGCGGTTCCACCTTGGCTGCGGGAACGGCCGGAGCGGCGGGCGCGGCGGCCTGGACGGGTTCTGCCGCCGGCGGCAGGGCCGATGTTTGGACGGACTCCGGCAGCAACTCTGCGGGCGGCGGCAAAACGGCGGGCTCCGGGGCAGGCTCGGATATTACAGTAATCGCCGCCGGTGGCGGAGGAGGAGCGGCCGCAACGGGCGGGGCCGGGGGGTGGGCCGGCGGGTAGAGCTCCGCCAGTTTTTGTTCAAGAAACTCCGCCGTGATCTTGTCCAGCGAACTGGAGGGGACCTTCGCGGCCGTCATGCCCAGTTCCTTGGCTTTGGCAAGCACGACCTTGCTTTCGATGCCAAGTTTCTTTGCTAAATCGTATATGCGAACGGGCATAGCTAATTTTCGGGCAATAAGCCCTCAAAGTTCTCATGAGCCTAACATGCCAACGGGGTGACCTTCCAGCCCATATAATCAGGGCGACTCCGCCTTGGCGCCGGCTTCCCCCGTCTTGCGCCGCGCCGCTTCGGCCTTGATCGCCTCCAGAATCGCGGGCGCCTGTTCCTTGATCTGCTCGATCTGCTCCAAATCTCCAGGCTCCGCCTGAAACAAAGCGTCCAAAGTGGAAAACCCCGCGTGCACCAGAACACTGGCAATCTCCGGCGTCAGGCCGGGCACCGCGGCGATGGCCTGCACCGCCTGCGCCACCTTCTCTTCAAACCCAAATACCACCACCGTCTCCGGCTCGATGTCAATCTGCCATCCCGTCAGCTTGGAGGTCAGCCGCGCGTTCTGGCCGCGCTTGCCGATGGCCAGCGACAACTGGTCCTCCGCCACCATGATCTTCACCCGCTGCCGCGCCTCATCCACCACGAACGCCTTGAGCTGGGCGGGCGCCAGGGCATTGGCAATGTAGGCCTTGATGTTCGCGTCCCACTTGATGATATCCACCTTCTCATTGTTCAACTCGCGCACGATATTCTTGACCCGCTGGCCCCGCAAACCCACGCACGCCCCCACCGGGTCCACCTTCGGGTCCCGCGTATGGACGGCCAGCTTGGTGCGGAATCCGGGCTCGCGGGCGATGCCCTTGATCTCAATGGTGCCGTCGCTGATTTCCGATACCTCCAGTTGGAACAGCTTGATGACAAATTGCGGATCGGCCCGCGACAGGATGATCTCCGGGCCGTGCGGCCCGCTTTCCACCGCCTTGACGTAGCAGCGAATCCGTTCCCCTATCTGATATTCCTCGGTCGGCACTCGTTCCCGGTTGGGCAGCAGGGCTTCGTACTTCCCCAGGTCGATCGTCACGTCGGACCGCTCAAAACGCCGCACCACCCCGCTCATGATGTCTCCCACCCGGTCCTTGAATTCTGTGAAGATGAGCTGCTTCTCCGCCCGCCGAATCTGCTGCATCAGCGCCTGCTTGGCGTATTGCGAGGCGATCCGCCCAAAACCGGCCGGCGTCACTTCCTTCTCCAATTCATCGCCCAGTTGGGCGTCCGGTTTGATGCGGCGGGCGTCGGCCACCGAAATCTGATCGTGCTTGGAAAGGACCTTCTCGGATACCACCAGCTTGGCAAAGGCCTTGATGTCCCCGTTCTTGGTGTCGATGGCGCAACGCAGCTCCCGCGCCGGCCCAACCGCCTTCTTCGCGGCGGACACCAGCGCCTCTTCCACCGCTTGGACCAGGACATCGCGGCTGATGCCCTTTTCGCGCTCCCAGAACTCCAACACTGCCAAAAAATCTGCGTTCATAATGTCGTCGTTTCCCCCACAGGGGGAATAAAAAAGCCGGTAGAACCTGGCTCTCCGACTTGCGCGCTGGACCAATCCAGCAAACAAACTGTACGTTTCCCGTTTATCATAGCCGTCCCCGCGCAAGCGTCAAGTCCCAAAACGCCGGGTCCGTACGCCCGCAACGTCCTTGGTTTTCCGGCTTAATTATGATATAATTCCCACAGTTGTAATGCCATGAGCTTCAACAAGATCAATCGGAGGCGCTTCCTCGCTCTGTCGATTTTGGCCTCCCCGGCGCTTGCCTGCGCCGACGCCAACTGGCTGGAGCCGAAATGGGTCAAAATCCGATCCATCAAGCTCACCCGCAACAAGCCCGCCCATCGCTTGGTTCATTTCACCGACATCCACCACAAAGGCGACCGGCCCTACCTCCAATCCGTCGTGGATAAAATCAACCGCCTGTCCCCGGACCTGGTTTGTTTCACCGGGGATTTGATCGAGGAAAAACGGTTTATCCCCGAAACCTTGGAAATCCTGCGCGGGATCAAGTCGCCGCTTTACGGGATTCCGGGCAACCACGATTACTGGAGCGACGCGCGTTTCCAGGAGATGGAAAAGAGCTTCGCTTCCACTGGCGGCGCATGGCTGATGGATTCCCAAGTGACCACCGCGGATGGGAAAGTTCACATTACCGGCGTGACGTGTTTAAAGGGCCACCCCGCCCCCCTGGCGCCCAAGCGGAACGGCAAAAACATCCTGCTGCTGCATTACCCGCTCATGGCGGAAAGAGTGAAGCACCCCTTCGATTTGCTCCTGGCCGGCCATTCGCACGGCGGCCAGGTCCGGCTGCCCTTTTACGGCGCGTTCATCCTGCCTTACTGGGTGGGCAAATATGACCTGGGCATGTTCCGCGTCCCGGCTGGGCGCCTCTATGTTAATCCCGGCATCGGCTGGCTGGTCACTCCCATCCGCTTCAATTGCCGCCCCGAAATCACCATCTTTGAGATCTAACTCACGCTTTGGCGCTGGCTTCCGCTTTGCGCTTTTTGTACTCTTCAATCACCTTTTGCTCCAGCTCCCGCGGCATCTCGGTGTAATGGTCGAATTTCTCGGTGTGGATGCCCCGGCCCGCCGTCAGGGACCGCAGCACGCTGGAATACTTGTAGAGGTCCCTCGCCGGCACCTCGGCGCGAATGACCTGAAACGGGCCATCGGCATCGATCCCCAAAATCCGGCCCCGCCGGCTGGAGATGTCGCCCATGACCTTGCCCAGGCAATCCTCCGGAATGCGCACTTCGATCTGGTGAATCGGCTCCAGCAGGCAAGGCCGCCCGTTCATAAAGGCTTCCTTGAAGGCGAAGTAACCGGCGATCTGAAACGCGATGTCCTTGGAATCCACCGGATGCATTTTGCCGTCGTAGAAATCGATCTTCACATCCACCACTTTGCAGCCGGCCAGGATGCCTTCGCGGCAGGCGTTCTGGACCCCTTCCTCCACCGACGGCACGAAAACGCGGTCCACATTCTGGCCGGTCAGTGAATTGGTGAATTCAACCCCCGAATCGCGGGGCAGCGGCGCGATGCGCATCCAGACTTCGGCGAATTGCCCGGCGCCGCCCGTTTGCTTTTTGTGGCGGTACTTGGAATCAGCCGGCGCCTTGATGGTTTCGCGGAACGGGATGCGGGGTTCGCCCAACTCGACGTGGGCGTTAAAGCGCCGTTTCAGGCGGTCCACCAGCACGTCCAGGTGCAATTCGCCCTGGGCCGAGATGATGGTTTGGTGCAATTCAGCATCGACGCGATAAACGAAAGCCGGGTCTTCCTCATGCAGCGCCGCCAGCCCGGCCGCCACCTTGTCTTCCTCCCCCTTGGCCGAGCTTTGCAGCGAGGCGTGAATGGTCGGCTGCGGATATTGCACCTTCGCCAGCTTCACCGGCCGCGTCGCCGCGCACAGCGTGTTGCCGGTGTGCGTGTCCTTGAGCTTGACCACCGCCCCCAAATCGCCCGCGCCCAATTCATCGATGGTGGAGCGATTTTGCCCGTTGAGAATATAAAGCTGCCCGATGCGCTCGGTTGTCCCCCGGTCGGCGTTGAAAAGTTCCATGCCCGGCTTGAGGTTGCCCGAATAGATGCGGAAAAAGGAAAGCTCGCCGAAGTGCGCCTCGGCCATCGTCTTGAACACAAAGGCCACAGGCTCCGGGTCGGTCAGCCGCACCTCGCCCGGCGTCCCGCTGGCGTCCAAGGCCGCGTATCGTTTGCGGTCGGCCGGCGAGGAACCGTACTTGGCGATAAAATCCATCAACCGCGCCACCCCCACGTTGGTCTCGCCCGACGTGCAGAAGAGCGGAATAAAATGCTGCTTCTGCACGGCCGCGTGGATGCCGGCCCGAAACTCCTCCTCCGACAGCTTGCCTTCGTCCAGGTACTTCGTCAGCAACGCATCGTCCGCTTCGGCGATCAGCTCCACCAACTCCCGATGCAGCGTGGCCGCCTTTTCCTGCCACGGGCCCGTCGCCGGGGCTTCCGTGAACTTCCCGTGGCCGCCCGTGATGTCGTAGGTCACGATCTCGCTGCGCGGCACGTCCAGCAACTGATTGAAGCCGGGGCCGGGATTGATCGGGATGTTCATGGGAAACACGCCGGCCCCGAAATGCTCCCGCGCCGATGCCAGCACCGGATCGAATTGCGAATTGACCTTGTCCAGCGCGTTGACCACCAGAATCTTCGGGATGCCGAACTCCGTCGCGCAACGCCACACCCGGTCCGTGCCCACCCCCACGCCATGCTGCGCATGAATGACCACCACGGCAAAGTCCGACACGCGCAAGGCGCACAGCGCCTCGCTGAAGAAATCCAGGTAGCCGGGGGTGTCGATGATGTTGAACTTCTTGCCCAACCATTCGGCGCGGAGCAGGGAAGCATGCACCGAGATATGCCGCTGCTTTTCGCTGGCGTGATAATCCGAAACCGTGCTGCCTTCGACAATCTTCCCCATCCGGCCAATGACGCCGCCGCACCCCAGCATGGCCTCGCTCAACATGGTTTTGCCGCTGGACGCATGGCCGACGATGGCGAAATTGCGGATGTCAGACGCAGAGTATTTTTGCATATAATTTTGTACAATAGTTCGCGCCCGGCCACGGCCTGGGCAATCGAACGATTCAACCATCCTCGCCTCAAATTGCCAAGCGGTTTAATTCGCCCGTTTAATTCGTCCGCCGACAATCACCGGCAGAATCCTGTCGCGGACGGACAGGGGTTTGTGGCAAAGGGCGCAAATCAGTTTTTGGCAGGGTTTTGGCAAAGAGGTGTCGGTTTGAATCCCCTCGCCCCGCGCAAGCGGGGAGAGGGACAGGGAGAGGGGTTCCAAATAAGTGCCTCGTCTCCCCGACCCTCTCCTCCACAAGTCTATGGAGGAGAGGGAGAAACACAAGTTGCACAAAAACTGATTTGCGCCCTGTGGCAAACTCCCCGCCGCTCTTGACCTTACAGGGATAAGCTCTTAGAGTTCCGAGGTGAAATCCAAAATAATTCATCTGCCTGACACCCCGGCCATCCCGGTTCCGCAACCGCTGCTGGATGTCTGCCACTTGCAGAACGAGGTGGAACTGGAGGCGCAAGGGGGTTGTCTGGTCATACGCAGCCTGGAACCGGCGCGGGCAGGATGGGAGGAGGCCTTTGGCAAAATGGCCGTCAGGGAAGATGACAAGCTGATTCTCAATGATGCCGCGCCCACACGCTGGGACGAGGAGGAATGGGAGTGGTAGTCGAACGCTTTGATGTTTTCCTCATAATGCTTGACCCAGCTCGTGGAATGGAAATCCAGAAGACCCGTCCCTGCATTGTGATCTCCCCTGACGAAATGAACCGGCACATCGGCACGGTCTTGGTTGCCCCGATGACGACGCACATGCGGAATTACCCTTCACGCGTCGCCTGTGTCTTCGGGGGCAAGGGCGGACAGATTGTCCTGGATCAGATTCGGGCGGTGGACAAGAGCCGGTTGGTCAAGCGACTCGGAAGAATCGATGAATCGACCCAATCCGCCGTTCTCGAAGTGCTGGCCAGGATGTTTGCCAAATGAAACTCCCCACTGATAAATTTCCTCCCGACGATCCCCGCGCTTCATCCTGCGACGAATCATCCCGGCATATTCAATGAGCATGGGACGCGGCACGTTTGAGGCGAAGCTCTTGAAAGGGGAATCAAGCGCCTCAGCCTCGGCGAAGAGGGCACAAAATGGACGAAGCTATGGTACGACCCCTTGGACGACCCCTTGGATGCATAATGAGGTTGCGTCTTTCCGGGCTGTTCTTTGGCGGAGGCGTTCTGAACCGGGCGGCGGATGAACCGCTACGGATGCGCGAGAAAAGAAAGCCATTGGAAGGACCGAAAGTAGCGGTTCATCCGCCGCCCGGTTTGGGATTGCCCCCCGTCCAAGGGATGGCAGAATCATCGGCGGCAATGGGCGGCCTTTCCAAGGGTTTGGGATTGCCCCCAGTTGTGTGCGTCAAGTTCTGCAAATTGGTGTTCATGGTCGTCACCGGGGTAAAGGGAGGCGGCGCAGGCTGCGAGCCTGAGCTCGCTGCGCCGCCGTCGATGTTTCAGGCCGCTTTCAATAGTTT